>Ga0315282_10000136_pt1 | contig 145443 bp, 136 predicted proteins | sample YL17G07_20_MG_FD_203693 | JGI IMG/M metagenome (GOLD analysis project Ga0315282, IMG submission 203693) | Sediment microbial communities from Yellowstone Lake, YNP, Wyoming, USA - YL17G07_20 | ecosystem: Environmental > Aquatic > Freshwater > Lake > Sediment | place: USA: Wyoming | collected... | reverse complement strand
TCTGGGACATGTTTAGCTCCTTCCCATTTGAGGTTATTCTACTACCTCAACCGGAGCTCACTCCACTCCCCAAACTGTACGATTCTCTTAACCCCTTTTGTGTCCCATTATCGCTGACGGTCTACACGCTCTATCCAGGTTGTTGTTCTGAGACACCACGCCGATCAACTGCTTGGCCAGGGCCGGATGGGCGACTACATCGATGCCAGAAACGATGGCTTTGCCGCTGGTGGGGATGACCAGGCTGGTAAGCATGCCGACAGTAGTGGTCTTGCCTGCGCCGTTGGGGCCAAGTAACCCGAAAATCTCACCTCGGTGCACCAGCAAGTCGAGCCGGTCTACAGCCAATATGTCACCGGGGTAGCGTTTGGTCAGTTGCTCACAGCGTATAACCTCGGTGACTGCAGCACTATCGCTCACCATATCGGTAGTAGCGGTGGGTGTAGACATGTATCTCCTGTCTGCGCACTTATTCCGAAATATATGCTCAATAGATATTATTATAATATATTTAAAGGATCAAAATTATTTAAAAACAGGGGCAGATGATGAAAACTAGGAGTAATACTATCTTGATTACCGGCGGTGCAGCAGGCCCCTGAGAAGGGGAGGAGGCAGAGGAGAAATTAGACCCCTCATTGCGCGCCCGTTATCTCTTGCGTTGAAGCCATAACCGGTATAGAATCGGGGGTATCAAATAGTCCTGGTTTTGGAGCAAAAACCGCATCTTAGAGAAACTGTTAGAATTATACTAATACAATAATGGTGTAGGGTCGCTAAATGGAAAAATATTCTACCGTAGTCATAGGCGGCGGCGCTGCCGGTATCTGTGCAGCCATCAGCAAGGGCCGCAGGGGCGAGCCTGTCATCATCTGCGAAAAGATGCCGCAACTGGGTAAGAAGATACTGGCATCAGGTGACGGAAGGTGCAACCTCTTAAATGATGACCTTAGTGAGGTCTATTATAATCCCGCCGCAAGAGACCTTGTAAGGTCCATATTCGACATGTTTGGTAAACGCGAAATATTAGATTTTTTTAAGGGACTCGGTCTCGAGGTATATTCAAAAGAGGGGCGGATATTTCCTATTACGAATCAGGCAGCCTCGGTATTGAAAGTCATGGAGATGGAACTAAAGAGGTTGTCCGTACCGATAGAATTTAATTTCAATTGTTCCGGCCTCTCATTTTCAAAGACCGGTATTCTGGTATCATCAAAGGCCGGTAAAAAAATAGAATGCCAGAAAGTAATAGTCACGGGAGGTGGCAAGACCTATCCTGCATTAGGCTCGGACGGAAGTATGTACCAGATAGCCACACAGCTGGGCCACTCAATAATAGAACCTGTCCCGAGCGCGGTGCCTCTGGTTGTAAAAGACAGCCTGTGCCAGTTGCTGCAGGGCCAGAGGATATTCGCGGGCGCAAAGAGCATTGTTGAAGATAAGGAGGGCGACGAGGTCAGGGGCGAGCTGCTCTTTACCAAATACGGGCTATCAGGTACCTGCATACTCGATGTCAGCGAGATGATATCGGTTGCCATGAACAGGCATAACAAAACGGAGGTATTTGTTTCTGTTGATATGATGCCGTTCATGGACAGAGATCAACTACGGAACGAACTTGATAGGCGGAGAAAAGAGAAATTGCCGGCCGAAGAAATGCTGGCAGGGATATTGCCGAATAAATTTTGCGTTGTCCTTAAAGATCTTTTTGAGAAAAATGATGTCAACGCCGCTGTTAATTCATTGAAGGACAGACGTTTTAAGGTTATCGGCACCAGGGGCTGGAACGAGGCGGAGTTTACCAGCGGCGGCATAAATGTTAATGAGGTTAACGCCAGGACGTTGGAGTCCAAATTTAAAAAAGGCGTTTACTTTGCGGGCGAGGTCCTTGATGTTAACGGAAGACGCGGAGGATATAACCTCGGCTGGGCATGGGCTTCAGGGTTTGTGGCAGGCCAGACAAATTAAGGAACGGCCTATATGAATTTATCCCTAGCTATCTTGGCTTCAATACAGTATCATTTCGTCAAGCCATATTACAACAAATACTTGCGGACAAAGCTCATGCTGATGAAATGTATGACGGGAAACACACATCTATATAATAATTGTTAGGTTGTCATGAAAGGATTTGCATGAGCACTCAAAGCTGGAAAGATAAATGGAAGAGCATTGGCAGCAAGTTCAACACTTGCACTGCTGAATGTGTTACTGCCTATCGCTCTGACGACAAGTGCAAAGATAGTATTGAGGCGGTCATAGCGGATATTTGGAACCTCAAAGACTGGCTGGTTCATGACCCGGCCGCTGCTGTACCGCAAGCAGACATTGATGCGCTTTTGCAAACACCGCAATCGTTCCACATTCGCGCCTGCGGAGACCTCGAAACAAGGAGCAAGCATTTCAGGGTTGATAATCCAAAACGTGAGAACACCACCATTGTTTGGAAAGGCGTTTATGACCATCCGAGCGGCCTACCGGTAGTGTTCGGCGTTACCCGCATCTACAAAGATAATCCTGCCAACCAGGACGACTGGGAGGACGCACGCGAACTCGCTCGGAGAGCATTTCTCACGACTCGGAGCCTGCTGTGAGTCCAATTGATAATGGGTAGCAACCCAACAAGGCGGCTCAGCGGCCGCTGACAAGCCGCGCTGCCGAGCTTCAACGTTAGGCATCACATATGGCCCGCGAAGGTTTGACCGCCCGAACCAGACGCGAAACTCCGCTATGCGAGACTTCACCTTAAGGAAATGCGCTAGTGCCATGAGCAGGGCAGGGGCCACAAATCTGCAATTTAGTTCAGCTTGTAATAGATGAGGCAGAACAATCTGACACTCAGGTGAAGGCAGTCCCTTTCTTACCTTGACAGCCGACAGCGGTGGGAATATTATGGAGCCAGGGTGTGCTGCAATGCTCAAACAATTGAGTGAGGAGAACGGCGATGCGAAAGTGGCTAAGAGCAGGAATTGTAGCGGCACTGGTTTTATTGTTGGTTGTCACCCTCGTGGTGCCTGGTAGCGCCAGCGCCAAAGCCCCAAACCCCAAGACACGGTGAATGATTTCCTGAATAACGCCGCCGGTTTGAAGGCAGCTAAGGTGGCCGGTTACTGGGTGACTGAGGAACGCAATAAAGGAGGTTGAGTTATGCCGGGTTACAAGCACCCCTGTCGCTACTGCGACAAGCTAGTCCCCCCTGAATCCAAAGTTTGTCCGTTTTGCGGCAGAACAAATCCGCTTGGACCATTGAGATGCCCCAGGTGTAAGAACCCTATCCAGAAGGACTTGATTAAGTGCAGTAATTGCGGGCTATCATTAGAAATTGCTTGTCCAAAGTGTGGTAAAGCAACCTTCTTTGGAGATTACTGCCAGCACTGTAACGCTAGTTTAATGGTTATTTGTCCAAATCCGAAATGTAAGGCCGAACAGGCACCAACAAGTGATAAATGTATCAAATGCGGTAAGCCATTAAAAAAAGAGAAAAGAGGTAATTAATATGGCATTACAAGCGTTCACGAGGAATTTTGCCGACAACAGCGCCGAGGCAGGGTTCCAGTTCACATTCATCTGCGATATTTGCCGGGATGGCTATAAAACCAAGTATCAAGAGGCAAAATCACACAAGAAGGCAGGGTTATTGCGCGGGTTTGGCAAGGCAGCTTCAATTGGGGCATCTCTGGCGGGAAAGTCAGGTGTGGGAGGGGCTTTTGATAGAGGTACTGACGTCATATCGGAACAATTTCGAGGCATGTCACCGGAGTGGCACAAGGAACATGAAGCTGCTTTTGAAATCGCTCAAAATGAAGCCAAGGGGCACTTTCAACGCTGCCCAAGATGTAGAAAATGGGTCTGCGAGAATGACTGGAATGAACAAGAAGGACTTTGTGTTGAAGATGCCCCACGCCTAAGCGTTGAAGTTGCGGCTGCCAAGGCGGGGAAAATGGTTGCGGATATAAAAGAGAAAGCAGACAATACCAAAGTATTCAAGGGAAAAATTGAGAGCAAACAGACAATTTGTCCGCAATGTGGCAAACCGGCTGGAGAAGGCAAGTTCTGCAACAACTGCGGCGCGTCTCTCACATTAATCAAGTGCCCAAAATGCGGAGCACAAAGTCCAGCAGGAACAGGGTTCTGTGGCGAGTGTGGGACTAAACTTGTGTAATTCTGAGTTACTCTATATAAAATGAATCGCGATTATACCAGCAATTATAGTAGAGCCGTCAGGGAGCAGAACAGTGGCCTCCAAGGCGTCCATTCATTTTGAAGGCCTAACTGTCCCACATATTCATAGCGTTGACTCTTCCTCTCACCTTTAGAGTAAGAAGCTATAAGACTTGTCACCTGTGATAAGATAGTGCTGACTGACTCAGATGGAGGCGTATCAGAACAGTCTTCTAAGTCTTTGGTTCTAGCTTAATATCCCACTGACAAGCTACTTCATCCTTGCTTTTGCGAGGAGACACCTTGAGGGCGGTGACCTTACTCTACATGCGCTAGGCCTGCCTAATGAGGAGTTGGCTAGGGTAGAGAGAGAAGTGGTTATTTAAAATGCCCCCAAGGGAATTCGAATCCCTGTTCTCGGCTTGAAGGGCCGACGTCCTAGGCCTCTAGACGATGGGGGCACGATGGTAAAACTATAGCAGATTTCCCAGGTTTGTGCTAGCTCCAACAACAGGAGCTACTTTAGTCACAGACACCGGAACCGAGAGCTCACATAGCCTGGTACGATGGACAGGGGCAATGACCACCGAAGGTGGCTTATTGTTTCATTTTTCTTGCCAGCCCTTTTCTATATTTCTGAGTTGCCCTTCGTCAAGGCCAAAGTAATGCCCTATTTCGTGGCGTACCACACGCTCAACCTCTAGTTCTACTTCCTCTGGTGAGTGGCATATTGCCTCCACCGGTTTCTGAAAGATGGTGATTTTGTCCGGGAGCACCAGATTGTATCTCTGTCCGCGCTCGGTTGCGGGTACTCCCTCATAAAGACCAAGCAGACCATCTCTATGCCTTACCCGGGCGTCGGCCAGTTGTTGCCGACTTGGCCAGTCCTGGATGACTACATCTACATTCTCCAGGTAGTCGCGAAACTCCTCAGGCAATCTTTGAAGAGCCTTCTCCACCAGTTCTTGAAATGCCTCTCTATTCATAGCCCGACCCCTAATATAGTCTATATTACAGAGCACTCGGGGGCAAGAATAGCGCCAAGTAGCCCTATATCCGATATTGACAAAATTGGTTGAAATAGGCCAATATATATGTGGAGATGCGCCTTCACAGGTTCGGAAATGTGTGGCACGGTTAAAGGTCTTCAAGGCACTATCTGATGAGACCAGCTCAGGGTACTTAGCTTATTCATGGAAAGGGAGTGCACAATGCTCGAAATCAAAAAAACGGCCATAACGCTCGATGAAACAGAGATGGTTGAACTTGAGAACATCATCGTTGACCGTGATGAGAAGGCAGCGTTTGGATTTTTGAAGAAGTCAGTCTACGACAAGGTGGCTCGTTCTCAGCAGGGGAAGGGCCATTGTCGTCCGGATCGCTGTTTGTGTTAAGAGACCTCAACACACATTTTGTGGCTAAGCGCTAGACCGCTGCCAGGAGAACAGTGTAATTCTTGCCATACACCTTGGCGCATCTGGGACAGGTGGTATAGAAGAAATAGAGCTTCTTGGGTTCTTTGCCTTTTGACTGGACGTATTTCTTCATCTCTTTGACCCATTTGCCAGCATGGCTGTACGGCCCTTCAAAAACTTTGGTCAGAAAAGTCCCGGACAGCTTTTCCATCTGCACCCCCGGCACTTCCTTGGCCACTGCTATGTAGACATCGGCCTTCCACAGAGACTGGTCGTGATAGAGCAACAGAGGTTCTGGGGCAAGAGCGCCTGCCTCTACAATTTTCCCCATATTCTTTACCATCACCCGCCCGAAGCCAAACGGTATGTGGAAGATAGTTCTGACGCCGTCCTTAACAAACAGCTTGTCCTGGAAGATTATCTCCTTCTCTTCCCACGGCTCGGGGTTGAACCTGAGACAACAACCTGTCTCTGATTGCTCATAAATCTTGTCCATGACTGGTCCCTCTCTTCAGCTTTTTAGGCCCTTAACCCTTATGCTGGCAACAGCGTCCATACTCTCCCTGAGCTTTTTCTGAGATATGCTTGTGTTTTTCATAATTGCTTTGGCGGTGGGGTCATTGGCCATGCAATCAATGGGGAAATAGCTCTCCTCAAGGATGCTAACATCCTTAAACCCCGCCTTTTTTATCAGCCTCAGATATTCAGCCTTCATAACCGCACCGGAAACACAACCCACATATGCTGCAACGCTATTCTTCATGGCCTCGGGCAGTTCTCTTAACAACACTATGTCCGAGACCATCAGCCTGCCGCCGGGCTTAAGCACACGGAAAGCCTCGGCAAAAACTCTGCCCTTATCTGGAGACAGGTTGATGACACAGTTTGAGATAATCACATCTACCGAGCTATCGGCCACAGGCAAATTTTCTATCTCTCCCAGCCGGAACTCCACATTTTTATACTTGCCTTTGCGAGCGTTTTCTCTAGCTTTATCAAGCATCTCTGGCGTCATGTCCACGCCGATAACTTTGCCCTTTGCGCCTACCTTTTGGACTGCCAGAAAACAGTCGAAGCCTGCTCCAGAGCCCAGATCGAGCACAGTCTCGCCCTTCTTCAAAGAAGCCAGTGCAACAGGATTGCCACAGCCCAGCCCCAGATTTGCCCCTTCAGGGACAGTCTTTAGCTCCTCATCTGTGTAGCCAATCTTCTTGCTGATATCCTGCGCCACCGCAGCGCCCCCACAGCAGCTACTCGTCGGAGCGCAACAGGAACTGCCCTGTTTGGCTATTTGAGCGTAGCCCTCCCTTACGGCTTTCTTTATCTCTTTCTCTTTCATTTGACCCCCTTTATCAGAACCAGTGAGTGGTTTCATGAGTCATATATAAAAACGCTGTTCTCAGCACTCCCCACTAAAGTGCTCTGAGGTACTCCGGCTTCAGGCTTTGCTCGTCCTTAGTCGTCAGTATACTATCCAAAAGTTTCAGACCCTGTTCTTTTTGCTGCGGCAGCTTTAGCCGGATGGGCAGGTAGTTGGAAGCGTGGTTTGAGGTAAAGAAGCAATCGGTGAAATCTGAGTGGGCAATTATCAGCCTCAACTCTTCGATGGACTGTAAAGGAGAGGCAGGTGTGAATTTGCCTTGCTGCCACTGCTCATATAGTGGTGCCCCGGGTTCAAGCATCAAAGTGAGTGCCCCGCAAAACTCAGGGTCTATCTCGGTGATAACCTCAGCTGTCCGGAGGGGATGTTGCGTTCCTCCCTCAGCACCGGTGAGTCCAAGTATAATAGTAACCGATAAGGCGATACCAGCCGCCTTTGCCTTTTTCCCCGCCTCAACCGTCTGGGCCGGGGTTACCCCCTTCTTAATCCGGCTCAGCAGCTCCGCGTCGCCGGTTTCCAAACCCAGGTAGACGATCTCAAGTTTAAGGCTCTTAAGTGCCTTGAGTTCGGCGACAGTCTTTCTCAGGAGACTTTGAGGAGTGGCATAGGAGCCTATGCGCTCCATGCTGGGGAATTTTTTATTCAAATACTCCATAATTTCCACCAGCATTTCCTGGCGGCAGATCAGGGCATCGCCATTCTCAAGGAAAATTTTGCGCACGCTGCGGCTGTAATTGCGGGCCACGGAATCTATATCAGCTTTGATATCAGCCATGGACCTGATTTGGAATTTTATCCCTTTGTATGTGCCACAGAAGGTACAACTGTTATTGGAGCAGCCGATAGTGACCGGAAGCAACAAACTGCCCGCTTCACTGGGAGGGCGAATAATGACCAGATCGTCTCTCATATCAATGTCAATTATAGCATAGGCGGCTGTCTGACGTCGGCGAAGAATACATATCTAATTTATTGTTGTATCCTTAACTGAGTGCTGTTCAGGCTCTTGTACAAGCTGGTTATCATCCTCATCTGAAGATATACCTGACTCAGACTCCAGCCCTGAAGCTACAGCCGCTCTGATTTGATTCATGAAATCTCCTACGGCACCCGGCGTACTGGGAAGGAAGACAACCTTGCTCCTGGCATCTGCGCCGAGAGCATGCAAGGTGTCAAAATATTGGGTGAGCAGCACCATGTCTATTATCTCTCTGGGACCAGATCCGGGAATGCCCTCCTGAAAGTCCTGAACGGAGTCTTTATACCCCTTGATAATAGCTCTCCTCTGATTGGCAATTCCAACTCCTGCCAGCCTTTTGCTCTCAGCCTCGGCCTCGGCGTTCTTTATCGTTAGTATCTTTTTCTTCTCTCCTTCAGCGTTTGCAGCACTCATCAACCGCTGCTGTGTATTCACGGCGTTCATGGCATTCCTCACCTCAATGGGAGGAACGACATCATTGACCAAAGCCCTTACTATCTCAAATCCGTAGAGATGCATCCTCCCCTTCAATCTCTCCTCTACCTTCTGGGCTATGGTATCCTTGTTCTCATAGACCTCATTCAGAGTCATGGTAGGCACTTCAGCCCGGACTACATCGAATACCCAGGAGTCCATTTGAGTTTTGGGATTGGCCAATTTGTAGTGGGCATCGAAAACCTTATCGATGGAGGGAATACAAAACTGGATGGCCAGTTGCAGTTTGACTGTAACATCATCCTTGGTTTTGGACTCCATCTCAAGGTCTAGCTGCTGTATTTTCAAACTGGGTCTGGCAGCCACAATCTCTACCCAGAAAGGCCTCTTGTAGTGAAGTCCCGGGCCGGTGACCCTTTGGAATTTGCCGAACTTCTCAATCACGGCGGCAGTTTGCTGCTTAACATTGTAGGTCAATCCGAAAGTCCAGAAAGACATCACAACCTCCTCTTAAGATTTATTAGAGGGTGCTCCTCCAGACGAAGCCCTACCCCTTCACACTGCTATTATAGCTTTTTCGGGCATCTATATTCCAACAAGAACAGGCATCTCCGCCCGCTATCATGGATTTTGATGCTCCAGAACGTTAATGACCATCCAGCGAGCTAATACTCCATTACTAGCTCACTGATCCGCCACTTGCCACCCGCTTTGACGCCGAAGAGGCTCCCCCTTCCAGTTTGCTCACCCGACTTTGGACAGACACTAAAATATGCTATACTACTGTAGCTGGTTTAGCTTTGTGGGAGAGTCTCGGTACTGGCAGGCAAGTATAACTTGGGATTATGTGTCGCAAAGCAGCACGGTTCGACAAGTCCCCTTTTTAATCAACCAGCCAGATTCAATAGTTAGGAAGAGCCGGAGCAACGGCAAACCGTGACTCAGCACCAAGCTAAGGCCTCACCAATGTGACTTTGAGGGAAGGAGTCTTCACCCTATGGAGAAGATCACTCTGGTCATCAATGGCAAGGAGGCAAAGGTTGAGAGGGGAAGTTCTGTTCTACAGGCAGCGCGAAGCGCTGATATCTACATACCCAGCCTCTGCCACTATCCCAGCCTGAAACCGTTGCCGGAGGTCGCTCCGGATAGGGCATGTCAGCTTTGTCTGGTGGAGGTGGATAGCAAGGTTGTCCTATCCTGCACCACCTCGGCATCGGAAGGCATGAAGGTTGAGACTGAAACTCCCAGGGTCAGGGAACTGCGGAAAAGAAAACTTTTTGACATTCTACGGCGACACCCGGTTACCTGCTATACCTGCCAGCGTAAGGAGCCTTGCGAACCTTATGACACTTGTCTTCGAACCACATCTGTCGGTGAACGATGCGCTGTTTGTCCCGCCAATAAAAATTGCGAGCTGCAGCAAGTGGTGGATTACATCGGCGTGGAACAAACTCCACCCTACGTCCCAAAAGATTTGCCCATTCTTGGGGATAATCCTTTCTTTGTACGAGACCATAACTATTGCGTCCTCTGCGAACGCTGCGTTCGTGTTTGCGAAGAAATCAGGGGGGTCAAGGCGATAGAGCATGCCTTCCCCTGCCATCGGGCATGTCCTGCTGGCATAGATATCCCCCGTTATATCAAGCTAGTTGGTCTGGGAAAGCCCGCCGCTGCGCTCGGAGTCATCAGAGAAAAGGTGCCCTTCCCTGGTTCGCTGGGGAGAGTTTGCATCCACCCCTGCGAAGGCCAATGCCAGCGAGGGAAAGTAATAGACCACCCCTTGTTCATTAGAATGATGAAGCGTTTTGCCTCAGACAACGGCGGTGACTCATGGAAGAAGCTTTCTAAGAAGCTTCCTCCGACTGGGAAAAAGGTGGCGGTTGTGGGCTCCGGTCCGGCGGGACTTACAGCAGCCTTATATCTGGCTAAATTGGGACATAAGGTGACCGTTTTTGAGGCACTGTCCAAGCCAGGAGGAATGCTGCGCGTGGGCATTCCGGAGTATCGTCTCCCTCGCGACATACTTGATGGCGAGATTGAGGAGATCAAAAACGCCGGCGTGGAAATCAAATTGAACACCCGCATTGAATCTGCGGACTCTCTTTTCAAGGAAGGCTATAACGCTGTTTTCCTCGGGCTTGGTGCCCATGAGGGCATGCGGATAGGGGTTCCGGGAGAAGACCTGCCTGGTGTTATCGAATCCGCCATATTCCTGCGCCGTGCCAATCTGGGGGAGAAGGTGGATGTAGGAGAGCGGGTAGGAGTCATCGGTGGTGGCAACGTAGCCATAGATGCCGCCCGGTATTCTCTGCGCCTCGGGGCCAAAAAGGTAACCCTCTTCTATCGCCGCACGCGGGCCGAGATGCCTGCTAGCCCTGAGGAGGTTGATGCCGCGCTGGAGGAAGGTGTGGAGGTCGCCTATCTGGTAGCCCCATCAAAAGTTACCCGAGAGAATGGTGCCCTGAAGCTGGAATGCACCCGTGCCAAACTGGGTGAGCCTGATGCCAGCGGCAGGGCTCGCCCGATTACCATCCCAGGTAGCGAGTTCATTACTGAGCTTGATACGCTGATTGGCGCTATTGGCCAACGGCCTCTGGTTGCTAAAACATTCCAGGTTGAGTTACAGAAAGGCAATATAATAAAAGTAGGCCCCGATATGCAGACCACCAATAAGGGTGTCTACGCCGGAGGTGACTGCGTTGATGGGCCATCTTCGGTCATTGAAGCCATCGCCGCCGGAAGAAAGGCAGCCGAAGCCATTGACCTCTATCTCGGTGGCAAAGGGGACATATCAGAGTCGCTCGTTCTTCCTGAGGAGGCTACCACCTGGCTAGAAAGTGAACCGCCTGCAGAGAAGATGGCCGCTCTATCTCACCTGTCTCCCAAAGAAAGCATAAATAGCTTCGTAGAGGTTGAGAATGGGTTTGATTGGAATACTGCGGTAGCGGAAGCACAGCGCTGCCTTAAGTGCCATGTTATTACTCCTCCGGACGAAAAGACACTTGAAGAGGCTGGTTGCAAGTTCTGTGGTGCCTGTGTTGATTCCTGCCCCACCGGCGCTCTGTCAGAGCTATCCAGCCGCTGGGCGGGCATGCCGGAGCGCGAGGTGACTACTGTCTGTCCATACTGCGGTGTGGGCTGTCAGCTAAAGCTCCAAATTAAGGAGAACCGCATTGTCTGGGTCAAGCCTGACCCCGAGGGGAAGGCTAACCAGGGTCAGGCCTGTGTCAAAGGCAAGTTTGGCTTGGACTTTGTACACAGCCCAGAGCGCCTCACCAAGCCCCTGATTCGCAAGAATGGGAAGTTTGAGGAGGCAAGCTGGGACGAGGCTCTGGCCTTGATAGCTTCCAAGTTTTCAAAATATACCAGCGCTCAGTGTGCTATCCTCTCCTCAGCCAGGTGCACCAACGAGGAGAACTACGTCGTCCAGAAGTTTGCCCGGGCGGTGCTGGGTACCAACAACGTGGACCACTGCGCCCGTCTCTGACATGCTCCCACCGTGGCCGGTCTGGCCACAACCTTCGGAAGCGGAGCCATGACCAACACTATAACGGACCTGGGACAAGCGGCCTGTTTCCTGGTCATTGGCAGCAATACCACGGAGACTCACCCCGTCATTTCTCTTCAGATAGTCAAGTCACTGCGGAATGGTGGCAAGCTTATTGTTGCTGACCCGCGGGAGATTCCCCTCTGCCGCAAGGCTACGCTCTGGCTACGGCAGCGCCCCGGAAGTGACCTGGCCCTCCTCTCTGGCATGGCGCGGGTGATCCTGGACGAGGGCCTATATGACAAAAAGTTCGTGGCCGAGCGTTGCGAGAATTTCGAGGACTTTAAGGAGTCCCTGAAGGCCTTTGACCTGGCGACGGTGGAGAAGCTCACAGGTGTTCCTGCTGCCACCATCGCTGAAGCGGCCCGCCTCTACGCTACCTCCAAGCCTGCCGCTATCCTCTATGCCATGGGCATCACACAACATAGCCATGGTACAGACAATGTACTAGCCGTTGCTAATCTAGCCATGCTGACCGGCAATGTCGGCAAGCCCGGATCAGGGGTGAACCCCCTGCGTGGGCAGAACAACGTCCAGGGTGCCTGCGACGTGGGTGCCTTGCCCAACGTCTTAACAGGGTATCAGGCAGTAACCATCCCGGAGTTGCGCAAGAAGTTCGAGGCTGCTTGGGGTGTAACCCTCCCCTCGGAGCCGGGACTCACCGTCACGGAGATGTTCAAGGGGGCGGTGGAGGGTAAGATCAAGGCCATCTATCAGGTGGGAGAGAACCCACTGGTATCCGACCCCGACAGCCACCATGTGGAGGAGGGCGCGAAGGCCCTTGAGTTCTATGTAGTGCAGGACATCTTCCTCACTGAGTCCGCCAAATACGCGCACGTGGTGCTGCCTGCTGCCTGTTTTGCCGAGAAGGAAGGCACTTTCACTAACACAGAGCGGCGGGTGCAAAGGGTGCGGAAGGCTGTGGAGCCGCCCGGCGAATCCAAGCCTGACTGGTGGATCATCTGCCAGATCGCCAAGAGGATGGGAGGCAAAGGCTTCGATTTCAGCAACGAGTCCCAGATTATGGAGGAGATCTCTAAGCTGACCCCTAGCTACGGTGGCATCAGTTTAGCCCGTCTGGACAAAGAGGGCAGCTTGCAATGGCCATGTCCCACCGACGAACATCCAGGCACTCCTGTCCTACATACCCAGACATTTACTCGAGGCAAGGGCCGGTTTATGCCTGTGACCTACCGGCCTCCGGCCGAGCTTCCTGACCAGAATTATCCTCTGGTTCTAACTACAGCACGTAGCTACTATCATTATCACACCGGCACCATGACTCGCAAGGTAGAGGGGCTTAACATCATGGAACCTGGTGAGCTAGTGGCTATCAACCCCAGGGATGCCAAGGCCATTGAGATTGTCGAGGGGGATTGGGTGCAGGTATCTTCTCGCCGAGGCAAGGTCAAGGTGCAAGCCAAGATTACTGATACTACTCCTCCTGGAGTGGTCACCATGAGCTTCCATTTCTCGGAATGCCTTACCAACTCATTGACCAACCCCGTCCTGGATCCCGTTTCCAAGATACCGGAGTTTAAGGTCTGCGCGGTGCGCGTGGAGAAGTTGCCGGAAGAAAGCAAGACGCCTGTTCCGCATTAGGAGGGTTCTGGAAAATTAACGCAGGACATATCCTGCTGTGGTCTGGAGATGTCAACAGTAGGAGCGATTCCCAAATCGCTCCTACTGTTCCAAGATACACCACTTTTAATCGAGACAAAGCTGCTACCCCAAATGGCTCAATGTGATGGCTAACAACCAAGAGTCCTCGTCCACCACATCTCGGCTCTGCACATCAAGAGAAGAAAGGGGATCGTTGAAATTTGGCTATGGTTTACAATTTGACAGGAGTTGATTCACTCTCCGCCCACCTGGTGGCCAGGATACCAGAAATATCCTACCTTCTCTCCTCTATTTTGATGATTTTCGCCAGTGACTATGTAATCGGTAATCTCCTTATACGAAAGCTGAAGAAAATAGGCTTCATTACCAGGACGTGTCTTTTTTTGTTTTTCGGTCTGTTGATACTCCCCAGTTTGACAGCCATCGGTGCATTATTGCTGAGAAACCTAGTGTTGGATCCTTTCCAAGAATGGATAATACTGGTGCTGATTATTTGTTTCTTTTTCATAGGGGTATTCTTGAGCATAAGATACAACATGAAGATAAAGCTAACAAAACTAAAGGTCAGGTAATTATTCTCTAGGGATCCCCCCCTGTGACATGCCGTGCTGTTGAATGCCGGGCATCCTGCGGCTGTAGTCCATCACTAACGCATGGTCTTCCTTAAATCCCAGGTACTCAGTTCTGTTAAATATCTCCTTATGCATTCGCAGTGTGTAACTGTCCTTCTCAGCGATTCTGCGAGCTAATTGCATGGCGGTTGGCATGAGTTCATCGAGGGCCACCACCTTCTCTATGCTCCCCAAGCTATGCATCTCCTGGGCAGTAAGCCTTTGAGCAGTATATGCCATACTCCTCATTCTAAGTTCGGGGAGCAGACGTCTCAAGCTCCAAAAAGGGGCGAGAACTCCCGCGTTTATCTCTGGTATATCAAATACCGCCCGCTCCGAAGCAATCAAAATATCGCAGCTTGCAGCGAACAACACACCTCCTCCGCCCGCATAGCCGTTGATAGCACCAATGACTGGTACTGCGCAGTCACGGATAGCGGTCTCTGCAGCCCACCAAAATTGCTGACGGGCCTGTTTCTCCTGTGGCGTCCTGGCAACAAACATCCGGCGGTCGCCACCGGCGCAAAATGCACGCTCGCCTGCTCCGGTGAGCACCACCACACTTATCTGCTCATCACCACCCAGCTTGCCGAACTCGGAGATTATCTCCTCTAAGTGCTTAGGCGTCATCAAGTTAAGCGGCGGATGGTCAAGGGTAACAATAGCAATGTGGCCCTCGACCTTAACGTTCAATAGCTCTGCCATGGATCCTTCTTCCGAAAATAGCTCTTTCAACCCCCTGTCCCCCATTCTTGGGGGGAATTGGGAGGCTGGGGGGATACCCCCATACCCCCTCCGAAGGGGCTTCGCCCCTTATGGAATCCCTATTTTTGATCCTTCATGGTGCTGGTGGCAACACCGATACTGTAGCATTTTAAGTAAAGCGGCTCAAGGTAGTCTACGGACTGGCCGTGCCGTGTGACCAGAACTGCTATGGCCGCTTCAATGTCTAGCGCTTATCTCCAAGCTTCACTACATACCTGCCCCGAAACGAGAATTCCACAAAGGGCGTCCGCCTGAGGCGGATTGGTGGGAAAGTGGGGGTGCAGTATACATCCTGCTGGGGTTTGTTCAATACTTTTTCAAAGCTCTCAGCCCAGAAGACTTGACAGCGACTCTGCAAGGTATACAATTGTTGTTCTAGAGAGCGGGAATCCCCTAAAACGATAGAATAAGAATATGTGAGGTTTAATATGAAGGCACACAGGGCTGATGGCCTCTCGGCATTCTTCGAACCGGCTTCGGTGGCCGTATTTGGCTCATTGAATGATTCAACGTTCTCTATGGGTAACGCCTTTGGTGCCATAAAAAATATGCTCGGGTTCGGTTTTAAGGGGAAAATCTATCCCATAAACCCGTCCGGTGGCAAGGCCCTGGGCCTTAAGGCTTACACCAGCGTTGGTGAGGTAAGTGAACCCATCGACCTAGCCATGCTGCTGATACCTCCTAAAGTGGTGCCAGAGGTTCTCAACCAATGTGCGCTGAAAGGTATCCGATCCGTCATCATCGGTACCGAGAATTTCGCCGAGGCCGGGGAAGACGGAGCCGTACTCCAAAAACAAGTAGTCGAAATTGTCAGGCGCAGCGGTATTCGCGCCCTGGGGCCTAACACGCTAGGTGTTCTTAGCCCGTCCATTGGTCTGATAACCACGCCGTATCTTCTCGACTTCCACAGTGTTCTAAAAGGGGGCATAGGCTATTGCAGCCAGAGCGGCCTTGTCAGCTTTGGGGGACACCCTCTGAAAGACAAGGGCTATCCAATAAGCAAGTTGTGTGACTTCGGCAACAAGTGCGATGTAAACGAGGTGGACCTACTTGACTATCTCTCCAATGATCCGGAGACAACAGTAATCTCCATGCATCTGGAGGACATAAGGGATGGCCATGCCTTTATGGAGGCAGCCCGCAAGGCGGTCTCCAAGAAGCCAGTGCTGGTTTTTAAGCCGGGACGGAGCAAGGCTGGGGCAAAGGCAGCAGCCTCCCACACTGGATCGCTTGCCGGGGATGACCAAATCTACGAGAGTGCCTTCAGACAAGCCGGAGTAATAAGGGTAAACACTATGCGAGAATTCTGGGAGGTTCCCCAAGTTTTTTCATCACAGCCACTGCCGAAGGGAAACCGCTTTGCTATAGTTTCGGCGACAGGCGGGGGCGGCGTGATCTGCATGGACGCAGCGGTAGAGGCAGGCCTGGCGCCAATTACCTTCACAGCCCCCACCATTCAGAAACTCGCTGGGCTACACCCCAGGCTCGCCCATAATCCTATAGATATGGGCCCGCTGCTGTCTGTCATCGCAGATCCTTTCCCAGCTATCGAGGATATAGTGCTCACTGCATTGTCCGATGTCAATGTGGATTGCGCCACATTAGTGTTGCCGGGAATAAAGGAGATGTTAGAGTCATTTCGCCATCTGAAGCCACACCTCTTGGATATTTCCAAGCCAATAACCGTATTTTTGTACGGTACCGGACTCGACGGTATGGAAGAGACTTTACGGCAACTAGAGGCAATGGGATTCCCAACATACCTTGACCCGGAAATTGCCGTCAAGTCGCTGGGTATCGCTGTAACCTACTCCAAGATCAAGTCGCGCGCTATGCAATAACTCAGCCCCCCCGGCAGGGCGAGTGCCACTCGCCCCTACCATTTCAACCAAGAATGAGGGGATAGGGGGGTGATTAGGATTATTCCAGCACTCTCCTAAGAAGATAAAATATTCGAGGCTTGATATGAAAGTACACAGGGCTGATAACCTCTCGGTATTCTTCGAGCCGGCTTCGGTAGCTATATTGGGCTCGCTGAGCGGCACCCAGGCACCTGGCTACGTTACCATAAAACACCTGCTCGATTTCGGATTCCAGGGTAGAATTTATCCTGTTAATCCCTCATGCAATCAGGTTCTGGGAATGGAGGTCTATCCCAATCTCGACCATGTGGCTGGACCGATTGACCTGGCCATCATCGTGATACCCCCACTGGCAGTACCTGAGATCGTGGCAAAATGTGCCCAGAAAGGGATAAGGGCAATCATCATCATGTCCGAGAACTTCGCCGAAGCCAGCGAGGATGGAGCCAGGCTGCAGAGACAGGTGGTGGAAATCGCCCGCCGCAGCGGTGTCCGCATCATCGGGCCAAACACTATCGGCATTCTCAACACCGCCAATGGTCTGATCACCACGCCCTACTTCATGGGCTATGACAAGATACAGAAAGGAAGCATAGCCTACTGCAGCCAGAGCGGGCTTTTTAGCAACGTGGTGCATCCCCTTGAAGACCTGGCCTATCCCATCAGTAAAATGTGCGACTTCGGCAACAAGTGCGATGTAAACGAGGTGGATTTACTCAACTATCTGGCTGATGACCCTGATACAAAAGTAATCTCTATGCACCTGGAGGACATAAAGGACGGCCATGCCTTTATGGAAGCGGCGCGCAGGGCAGTTATCAGAAAGCCGGTGCTCATTTTGAAGCCGGGCCGAAGCCAGGCCGGGGCAAAGGCCACAGCCTCGCACACTGGCTCACTTGCCGGCCACGATCAAGTCTATGACGGTGCTTTCAGGCAAGTTGGGGTGATCAGGGTGGACAGCTTGCAGGAGTTCTGGGAGGTGCCCAGGGTTTTTGCCTCTCAGCCATTGCCCAGGAGCAATCGGCTTGGCATTGTCACTGCATCCGGCGGTGCGGGTGTGCTGGCGCTCGATGCGGCGGTGGGGGCCGGGCTGGAAATCGCCAGCTTCACAGCGGCCACCGCAGAAAAGCTGGCCAAGCTGTCTCCCAGGATGGCCAGGAACCCGGTGGACATGGGCCCGCTGATGACCATCTCAGGCAATCCTTTCTCTGTTCCGGAACAGGTGCTGCCCATAGTGATGGCTGATGCCAATGTTGACTGCGTCGCCTTGATGACAGACTGGGTCTTGATGCAAGGGGCGCTCCCCACCATGGACACATTTCATCAGCTGGTGCAGCAAAGCTCAAAGCCAGCGACGGTCTTTATTTATGGGAGCAAACAGACCATAAGAGAAGAACTGCTGCGCCAGCTCACCGCCAAAGGTCTGGCAACATACCTCGACCTCGAGACCTCCATCAAGGCGCTCGGCGCGGCGGCAGCCTATTCCAGGATGAGGGCGCGTGCCTGAGCAACAATCCGACAGTAAAAAGGGGGATATCGCTTTGGCGGTGGGTTTGGGCCGTCGGGGCGACCCTGTGTGGTCGCCCACATCAGCGATACCCTTTGGTAGGAGTTTGGTGGCATCCTCTCCAGGGCGAGTGTGACACTCGCCCCTACAATTCATCCAAGAATGGGGGACAAAGGGGGTTGAATAGGACTTTCTCATACACTACCTGCCCCAACTGCGCCAAGGTATATGGCAAGAACTACACTGTTCTCCTGGCAGCGGTCTAGAAAATAGCTGAGCCTGGCAGACAAGGGACAGCAGGCTGGAAGCTGGAGGTAGGTGGAGCAGTGAACCTGAAAAATGGGGGCAAAACGGGGTTAGGGGGCTTGGGACAGGTTTTTGCTACTGTGAGGTTGCAGTGACCGTTTATGAGACTGCCTCGAACACGCTTTGAGTTACGCTGCAAATCACTCAAGGCCTTAGTGGTAGGTGAGGTGGAGAACCGAGAAGTTTCTTAAGCTGGCTCTTCAGGCCAGTTATGGAAGGTTCCCTCAGCGCTAGAGCTTCCTCAAGAGTAGAAGCATTGGAGATCTTCTTCTTAAGACCATCATAGGGGGGGAAAGCTCCACCGTAGCCTATTACCCTTCGGGCACGTGCCAACATTTGTAGAAGCTCAGCGCTCCAATGCTGTGATACAAATAAGTTCTTCCTTAGCGGGTCCCCCTCGCTGTCGTAAATGCTGATGGGCTCATAACGCATGGGGTAGGCCACAGCGCCCCATTCCAATATGTCTCGAAGTCTATTCAAGAACTCAAGTGGTGTGTCATCATAATTGTACATGAGATAGACAATCATCTGTCTTCTACTAAAGCCGGCCTCTTCCAACAACAAAATGGCTCGCTTTACTGCTGCTTTTTGCCCTAGCGTATCGTAGGCCAGGCGGATAGGCTCTAGCTTTAACCCTTTTAGTTCAGTAGCTACTTGTTCCGTGATTAACCTGGCGTCTAGCCCTTGGTTAAAGTCAACACTTAGTCGCTTCTGTTTCAGTTCCAGCACTATATCGCACCAGTAAGGATTAGCAAAAAAATTGTTGTCCCAGAATATTACCTTCTTATGGCCAGGATATATGAGATGGCTTATGCTTTTCAAGGCAGTTTTGCGTGGATCGAAGGGTTCAAGGATCGGTGCAGCGCAAAACGGGCAGCGTCTAATGCATCCTCTTGTTGAAAAGAGAATGCTGGCCCCAAATTGTGCGACAAGTGAGTAGTCTGGCAACAGGGCATCAAGGTCACTATTTATGCCAGGACAAACCTCAGCACCCGAAAGCTCAGCATGCTTACGCATAAGTGTGGCATAGATCCCCCCCAATGTTATTGCGGCCTTGGGATACAGTGCTCGGTAAAAAGAGACAGCATGATGCACCGGTTGCCAAGCATAGGTAAAAAGGCTGGTGACATAAATCCGATCGGGCTGGCGCGTGGCAGGTTGATAACCTCTCACAAGCTCTACAGTAGCACCTAGCATTTTGTGGTAGCTGGCCAACTTCAGGAGACCTAATGGCGGATACCTAGTATAGTACGGCGGCTCTACCAAGAGTATATGCATAGCTAGGCCTTACCTTCACTAGCTCCGGTTTGTACTGCCTTTTCCCAAGCCACCCTTGGCGGGAATCCCTGTTCCCTGTAAGCCCAGTAACGCTCTAGAAGCGGAACAATATCCTCTGGCCATTCTCTTCTTTTAGTCTTCCCAACTCGGTATTTCTCAGGATGTAGCAAGCCCTGAGACTCCAAGTAATACAACTCTTGACGGGGTAGAGGGACCTTTAGTTTTGTAAGCAATTGGCCAGTATTCATTTGCCCTCAGCACATAACCCAATTATCTAATTCTAAATTTTAATTTATATTTTTTCTATTGTCAAGACGCTTCTCATTTTACCAAAAAACTTTTGAAACTTTTTCAAAAGTTGTCCCCCAAACTATTGACAAGGACAATGGAATATAATAAAGTATAAATGAGGATAATCGATGCCAAGGTTTTGGGACTTGCTTAAGACGGAAGAAGAGCGTAATTATCTGAGGAGCTTCATGCCGGTGGAATGGAACCCGGACGAGCCGTTTTGCGACCTGGAAACTCTTGAGGAAATTGATAGGCTCATGCGGCAGAAGCCTAAGGGTGAGTTAGCTGCTATTTTGGCTGGCAGCCATTTGCACTTTAACAACTGAATAACGGAACTCGGGGCCTGCTCGCTAATACAAAAACTCGATAAGGAGGTAAGAAAACAATGAGTGCTTTAAAGCAGGAAGGAGCATCGATGTTGCTCGAGGAGATTACAATAGCGGGCAGGACGGTTAGGCTCCGCCACATGGATATTCCTATTGACGAGGTACATCTGGACCCAGCTAACCAGCGTGTCCAGTTTCTCATCTCCCTTCTCGGTCATACGCCAGATGAGAATGAGATCGCCGAACAGCTTTGGGCTTTGCCAGATGTTAAGCAGCTCTACCGGAGCGTCAGGCAAAATGGAGGGCTGCTGGAATGCATCATCGTTCGAGCAAACGGCACGGTGGTAGAAGGTAATTGCCGCACTGTGGTCTACCGCAAACTCTATCAAAATGAGAAGGAGGAGCGGTGGGCGAAGATCCCGTCTCGTGTTTTACCTACTGACATCACAGAGAAGGAGATTGCCTATCTTCTAGGAGAGCTGCACGTGGCTGGCAAGAACGAGTGGACACCCTTCGAGCAGGGTGCTTATGTGTACCGCATGCACCAGGAACATGGTTACATAGTCGCGGAGCTTGCGGAACTTTTGCGCATAGGCAAAACGAGGGTAAACCAACGCCTGTGGACATACACTCTAATGAGAGACCACTTCCTGAATAGCTCCACTGACCAAAGTGACATCCTTAAATGGTCGTACTTCGAGGAGTTCTACAAGGCGTTCAAGACTAAGGATGCCGCAATGCCTTGGGAGGAGAGCTTTATAAGGTGGGTCAGGCAAGGCAAGCTGGGCCAGGGGGTTCAAGTTCGCGACTTGCCAGAGATTGTCGCAGATGCCAAAGCTCTCGAGGCCCTCGAGCAAAATGGATATAGCGATGCGATGCTAATCCTCAGTCAGGACCAGCCAGAATTGACTTCCAGACTCTTTAGGCTTATACATAACACCATCAAAGAGCTCCAGGAAGCACCAGCTGGCGAAATTATGGCTGTTAAGAACGGCGATCAGGCTAGGCTAAAGAAGTTGCAGGGGCTATACAAAGCTCTTAACGAATTCTCTGAACTTGCGGGAATCTCCCTCTCATGATCAAATCGGCGTAGCAGGCCCCGATTCCCACGCACAAAAAAGCACTGGTTCAAACACAGTGTTTTTTGCGTTTAGGCTTCAGGTTTACTTGGCACTACCTGTCCTCGCTTACCCCCTCCTCACCCTCTCCACAAAGCGGCCCATGCGCTTGAGCGCTTCCTCTATCTCAGAAAGAGAAGTGGCATAGCAGCAGCGGACATGTCCCTCCCCATTAGACCCAAAGGCTGTGCCGGGCACCACCGCCACCTTCTCCTCATAAAGCAGCTTCTCGGCAAACACCTCTGAGGAAAGGCCAGTGCTCTTTATGGAGGGAAAGCAGTAGAAAGCTCCCTTAGGCTCGAAGCAGGACAGGCCGATCTCGCAGAGACCTTTGTGCATTACCCGGCGGCGGTGGTCGTAGTCGGCCACCATAGCCTCAACCTCCTCATCCCCGGATTTAAGTGCCTCGATGGCTGCCACCTGTGCCATAGTGGGAGCGCACATTATGGTGTACTGATGAATCTTGTTCATGCCGGCAATGATATGGGCCGGGGCGGCGGCATAGCCCAAGCGCCAGCCGGTCATGGCATAGGCCTTGGAAAAACCATTCAGCAGGATGGTACGCTCTCTCATTTTGGGCAGGGTGGCAAAACAGGTGTGCTCCACCCCATAGACCAGCCTGCCATAAACCTCGTCCGAGATGACCAGCAGATCGTGTTCGACTGCCAACTCGGCGAGCTGGGACAGATCTCTGCGGGACATCACCGCTCCGGTGGGGTTGGCCGGATAGCCCATGAGAATGGCCTTTGTGCGGTCGGTGAGACGGTCGGCCACATCCCGGGCACGCAGCTTGAACTCGTTCTCCAGAGTGATGGGCACCAGCACTGCCTCTCCGCCGGCCAGCATCACATCAGCGCTGTAAGCTACATAGCCGGGGTCGGGGACAATCACCTGGTCTCCAGGATTAAGAAGAGCTCTGAGCGTCAGGTCAAGCGCCTCGCTCACCCCAACAGTGACCAGTATTTCTGTCTCGGGGTTATACTCCACTCCATAGCGGGTCTTGAGATAGTTTGCTATTCCCTGACGCAGCTCAGGCAGCCCGGAGTTGCCGGTGTACATGGTGTAGCCCTTTTCCAGGGAGTAGATGGCCGCCTCGCTGATATGCCAGGGGGTGGCATAGTCCGGCTCGCCTATCCCCAGGGAAATCACCCCCTCCATATTGGTGAGCAGGTCGAAGAACTTCCGGATGCCTGATGGCGGCACCTGGCTCACCCGCTGCGAGATAGTATTTTTAGTTCTGACTGTTGAGTCCATATTCTAGGCCTTTTTAAGCGCTTATCGGGATGCGCTGCGTCGGCCCCTTCTCTTCCAGGATATCGCCGTCCTCTTTATACTTCTTGAGCATGAAATGGGTCATAGTGCCTTGAACATTTTCCAGGGTTGCCAGCTTCTCCGAGACAAAGGCAGCTACTTCCTGCATAGTCTTGCCCAACACCACCACCGACAGGTCGTAGGTGCCCGATACCAGGTAAACGGTGCGGGCTTGGGGGAAGCGGTAGATGCGCTCAGCGATGGCATCGAAACCCACCCCTCTCTGGGGTTGAACCTTGACCTCAATAAGTGCCCATACCTGAGGCTCCTTCACCTTCTCCCAGTTGACCACAGTCTTGTATTTCAAGATGATGCGTTCCTTCTCAGCCTCACTGATGGCGCGCTTCACCTCCGCCACCTTCTTGCCGGTCATGGTTGCGATTGTCTCCGGCGTGGTGCGGGCATCCTTTTCCAAAATTTCCAGTATCTCTTTCACGATAGCCTCCCTGGTCTCAGCCGACTAGCTGCACAGCCTCCCAATTTTCTTGCTGTTCATTATACACTAATTCAAAGTGGCTATCATCTTTAGTGAGCACCCAGAAGTACCTCTGCCCCGGCTCCAGCCACTCTTTCTCAATGCGCTCTACCAAGTATCTTTTTCCCTGCCAGCAAAAGCTGCGGGGTTGCTCCCCAAACCGCTGGCCACTATAGCATTCCACCTCAGCCGGCTGGAAATAGTCAACCATTGACTCTCCTCAACCCCCTTGATCCCCCACTCTTGGGGGAAGGTTGTTATCCCTTGAAGTGAAAGCTATCAGTTCCTTGCGGCCACTTTTATTCGCCTCCGGGACTGGTTTTACATATCTGCCCTAGCCTATTTCCACATAGACTTTTGGCTATAGTGCCCCTTTGCCTATTGCACGTGCCCACTCTCTGTCCATCTCATACCGCCAGGGATTCAAAAGATAGCGCACAGGTGCCCACTTCTGAGGCCAGGGGGTCTCGAAGATCGCCAGGTACTGAAAGCCCAATCGGAAGGATATCTCTTCAGCGCTTATTCTCAGCTCCCGGACAAGGTCTTCCATCAGGCAGCCTTCGGGTTTCTTAGCGATCAGCCGCATCACGTCTTTGGTGCCTTCGCTGAACAAGCCCCATACTACGCGCATCTGTTCTTCCGACCATGGCTTGCCAGCCTCTTTGGGATCGTGTGGGACACCTGGCCCCAATCTCTTGTTTGCCTGCCAGTGAGGGAAAGGGTTTTCCTCTGGTTTGACTATCCTGGCTTCCCACTTACAGGGGATCTCGTCTTGACTTTTCCGGGGAGGCAACTTGACAGGCTTGAATATCAGGTTGGGGTTATGATAGAAGGCTGTATTGATCATGGTCGGGCATTCCTCTACATGACACATGGGAATCTCATACCCCTTGCCTGCCATCTCGTTCACCATTAGTGCGGTACACTTCTTCACAGTGATATAGCCCAGGTTTGGGTTCACCAGTTCCCACTCAATGTCGAATAGCCTCATCGGAAAGCCGGGGTCCATCTGCATCTGCTTGAAGAAAGACTCCACATTTACTGGTTTGATTTTCAGCGCCTTGCAGAGGAAGCTTGCGACCAACGGACCAGCTACCATCCATTGGGAGTTATCGCACTCTATCGCCTCCACTTCGCCAAACCTCTCCCGCATAACCCTGTGCCACTCGCCTAAGACAATGAGATAGGACCTTTGATACTCCTGGAGCAACTTGAGCAGCATCTCCTTGGATAAATCTTCGGACCTTAGGTTGGGATTGAAGGGGCCGCTATAGTTTTGCAACTCAGCCATTGATTCCTCCTCTCTCAAGCTTTAGACGGGATCCCCATTCCAAAGCTTTTACCCCATATAAGTTTCCAGCTTAGTGATTTTGCCAGAAGTTTATATGTGCGGCTTCATCTTGTGCCAGCCATTGGCTTGCTCATAGGCATAGCCAACCCTGAGCAGTGTCTCTTCACCGAAGTGTTTGCCCAGAATCTGAAGTCCCACTGGCAGGCCATCTACGAAACCGGCGGGAACTGATAGGCCAGGGATGCCGGCAATATTTATTGGCAGAGTGCAAACGTCACTCAAGTACATCTGAAGGGGGTCATCCGCCTTCTCGCCGACTTTGAAAGGCACGGTGGGTGAGGTGGGTGTCACTATGGCATCATATTTCTGGAAAGCCTGCTCAAACTCACGCCGTATCAGCGTGCGCACCCGCTGAGCTTTGAGATAATAGGCGTCATAATAGCCAGCCGAGAGGGCGTAGGTGCCCAGCATGATGCGCCGTTTCACCTCAGCGCCAAACCCGAACTGCCTGGTCTTCTCCATAGCATCCCGCATGCTGCTGGCCTCCCGCGCCGAGAAGCCATACTTAACGCCGTCGTAGCGGGCCAGATTGGCCGAGGCTTCAGACGGAGCTATTATGTAATACACGGCCAGGGCATAGCCGGTGTGGGGCAGCGATGTCTCCTCAATGTGCGCTCCCAATTCCTCCATTTTGGCTATGGCCGCCCGGATGCACTTCTCCACCTCCGGCTGCATACCCTTGACGAAATACTCTTTAGGGATGCCCAGCCGCAATCCCTTTAGCTGCGGCACCAGGGCTTTGGTATAGTCAGGGACATCACGGGGTGCTGAGGTGGAGTCCCGCTGGTCCGGGCCACAAATAGCGTTCATCACCAGGGCGCAGTCTGTCACGTCCTTAGTCAGCGGGCCGATCTGATCCAGGGAGCTGGCGAAGGCCACCAGGCCAAAGCGGCTCACTCTGCCATAGGTAGGCTTCATCCCCACCAAATTGCAGAAGCCGGCGGGCTGGCGGATGCTGCCCCCGGTATCTGAACCCAACGCATAAATGGTCTCATCAGCGGCCACCGACACTGCTGAGCCGCCGCTGGAGCCTCCGGGCACTCGGCTAGTATCCCAGGGGTTCAGCGTGGGGAAAAAGGCTGAGTTCTCCGTAGAGGAACCCATGGCAAACTCGTCCATGTTGGCCTTGCCCATCATTACCATGCCGGCCTGGAGGAGCTTCACTGTTACCGTGGCATCATAGGGTGGCACGAAGTTCTGCAGCATCTTTGAGGAACAGGTGGTGGTCACTCCTTTGGTGCACATGTTATCCTTGATCACTGCCGGTATGCCAGTGAGCGGGCCTGCCTGTCCCTGAGCGATGCGCTTATCAGCCTGGCGCGCCTGCTCCAAGGCCAACTCCTCGGTTACTGTGACCAGGGCATGAACCTTAGACTCCACGCCTTTGATTCGCGCAAGCGCTGCCTTTGCCAGTTCCACGGCGCTCACCTGGCGACTGGTCAGCAGTTGGTGTGCCTCATGTATAGTTAGCTCGTTGAGCTTCAATTGACTCACTCCAGAACGGCCTTGACCTTGAAGTGACCATCCTCCTGCTGAGGGGCATTGGCCAGCACCTCTTGCGGCGTGTAGGATGGGGCTACCTGATCATCCCTTAATACATTGTTCAGCTCCACCGACTGTGCGGTGGGGGGCACATCGGTAGTATCCACCTGCTTAAGGATTTCAAAGTTCTCCAGGATGTTAGACAGTTGCTCCCGGAACTTCTCTACATCCTCATCGGATAGTCCCAGGCGGGCCAGCAAGGCGATGTGTCTCACTTCCTCTGCGCTGAGTCTCATAGGCTTCTCCATGTGTCAGCAATAACACTAGATAGCATAGCTCCCTTGAAGTACGACGTCAAGACGCAGGGGACAATAACAAGACGCTTACAATAACCTGAACGAGTACATTCTCTTGATGTCCACAGGCCCAACCAGTATAATAAATCCATGCCCACAGAGTATTTCGAGGATATCAAACTACATCAGAAGCGCAAGTCTAGAGGGTATCAGCTCAGCGAACAGGAAATCATTGATTTTGCCAAACAGTGGGATCCACAACCATTCCATATTGATCACGAGTTTGCCAAGAGTACCAAGTTCGGTGGTCTGTCTGCTTCCGGGGCTCATCTTATAGCGATTTGTGTAAAGCTGGGAAATGAGAAAAATCCCACACCAGCGTGGATGGCCGGCCTGGGCTGGGATAAGGTCCGATTTCTATCTCCCGCCCGGCCCGGTGATGTCCTCACATTGGAGATAGAAACGACTTCGAAACGGGAATCCAAGTCTGACCCGAATGCTGGCATCGTTCATTTTGCTGGCAGGTTGCTTAATCAGCACGGCGAACCTGTGCTTGCTCAGAAAGGCAGTGCGCTAGTAGCAAAACGGCGCAAGCTGTAGATTTGTCCGAGCGCAGACCTGCGTCGTTTCGGAGAACTGGTACACTTAATATTGGCCATGTCCTCTGAGTCTGCCCCGAGGCTCCAGAAGCGCAAAGCCACTGCTTGCGTCCCTTACACGCGACACTTCCGCATCGAGTATTTCGTAAATGATGACCTCGCCAACCAGCCAGGTAGTGACCCCAGGTCTCAAACAGCCAGTCATGGTTTTCCCCGACCGTCCCAGCGCAGCGTGAATGTGTAGGACTGGTTTCCCCTGTTCATCAGGAGCAATCACGCCTACTCCTGCCACCTCGTGTGCGCCGTCAACAGGCAACAGCATGGGCTGCGGTGGCATTTCACCGGAACGACGTGGCCCGACCACAATTTCACCACCACCGATGCCACCCACCAGGATAACATGACCTACAGCTATCTTGTTCTCCTGCGCGAAATGCTCAATACACCCAGGCAAAACATCGCCATTCTCAAGCCTTATCACAAAAACTCGACCGAGCCGTCCTTCGCATGCCTTCATCGGAGTTCTCCTTCTGTATCTAAGTAGCGGGGAAGAATTGCCCGCCTGATACCAACCACCATTGTATCAGCAAAGGAGAAAACGGGAAAGTCTTTAATGCAATCAGAGCACTCAACCCCAAATTAGCGATTGGCCCCAACCCATCGTGCAGGGGCAACTAATGAACACCCCCTCTAGCTCCCCCTCTTAGGCATAAGAGGGGGAGGAAAAAGAATCTCAGGGGGTATCCCCCTGAACCCCCAGAAGGAAACCAAGGTTCCCTTCACCTTCCTATGCGAATGGATAATTGCGTAGGCTCTAGCCCCAGAGTGAAGCCTATTGGGAGTACCAAGGGGGCAAAGCCTCCTTGGCGGGGGTATGGGGGTGTCCCCCAACAACTTCTTCCCTGCCCCTCTCCTGCAAACAGGAGAGGGGCAGGGGGTGAGGTATCCGCCCAAGCCCCAGCCATGACTGATGTCCAATAGATGAAACTAGCTCAAGCGGAATTTCTGATCCGAGGTCGGCTGGGACGACAAGACATCGCAAGATTTCCGTCGTATAATAGGCGGAGCAGAAGGAATTGGGAATAGCTGGTAAATCTCGAAAGGAGGAGGTTATGGAAGACAGGGTCGCAATTTTCATAGACGGGAGTAATCTTTATCACTCCTTACGCAGTAACTTTGGACGCAATGATCTCAATTTCGCTGAGTTTTCCAGTAAGCTATGTGGCTCCAGACGTTTGTTCCGCACATATTACTACAACGTGTTGCAGGACCCAAGTCAACGTCCTGATGGCCATCGAGAACAACAGGAGTTCCTGGATGTCCTGCGCAAGACACCATATCTGGAGGTCCGACTGGGGAGCACCAAAATAGCACAGGGTGTGCCTGTTGAGAAGGGCATAGATATAATGTTAGCTACAGACCTGTTGTATTTTGCCTGGAACAACTTCTACGATGTGGCAGTGCTTGTTAGCGGTGATGCTGATTTTGCTTACGCTCTTCAAGCTGTAAAGAACATGGGGAAGCATGTGGAGGTAGCCCACTTCGAGAGCGGGGTATCAAAGGATCTCTTGAATGTAGCTGACAACCGGTATCTGCTGGACCGGAGCTTTTTCAACGGTTTATGGGCAGGTCAACCTCGTATCAAACGCAGAAGAGTGAGTGGCAGGATTAGAAGCAACACCGGTCCGGCTGCGGAGTAAGCCAGCGTAGAGGGGGACACCCCAGGCCTCCGGCAGGATGTATTCTGCACCTCAGGAGGTTGTCCTACCAGCTTCAATGTCATCACCTCTAGCTTTATAAGTGGTATAATAAACAGGGGCAGGACAATGGAGATAACCACAGCCGGAGTAGATATCGGCTCCACCATGACCAAGGTGGTGCTCCTGGACGAGGAGATGAGGGCTGCCATTATCGGCCCCACCGGTGCGGAGCACCGCCGGCTGGCCAACAAGGTGATGGAACAGGCCCTGGCCCAAGCCGGCATCTCTTTTGAAGAGGTGGCCTATGTGGTGGCCACCGGCTATGGCCGTGTCAATGTCCCCTTCGCTGACAAGCAGATAACAGAGATCACCTGCCACGCCCGCGGTGTGTACAGCATTTTCCCCACTGTCCGCACCGTAATAGATATCGGTGGTCAGGACTGCAAAGCAATCAAGCTAGTCAATGGCAAGGTGGTCAATTTCATTATGAACGACAAGTGCGCTGCTGGCACCGGCCGCTTTCTGGAGGTTATCGCCGAAACTCTGGGACTGGGGCTTGAGGAGATGTCCCGGCTCTCACTCACAGCAAAGAAAAAGGAAAGGATCAGCAGCACCTGTACTATTTTCGCCGAACAGGAAGTGGTCTCGCGTCTGGCGGAGGGAGCAGCAATAGAGAATATAGTAGCGGGACTGTTCGACTCTATTGCCAGCCGTGTTTATAGCATGGCGGAAAGACTGAAGGTGGAGAAGGATGTGGTGATCACGGGTGGTGGCGCTAAAAGCATCGGGTTGGTCAAGGCTTTCGAGGAAAAGATGGGCTTCCCTCTTCTGGTACCCCCGGAACCTCTGCTCACCGGTGCTATTGGGGCTGCTTTGCTGGGCCGTGAGCTGGCCCTTAAAGCAATTGAAAAAGGCGAGCCGCTGAAGACTAAAGAACGAAGGCTTGAGGAAGCCACGTTCTTCAAGTAAAAAATATGATTTATGTTGCTGGGATTGACATAGGGGCTTCCTTCTCGAAAGCTGTAATCCTCGGTGAGGGAAGGGTTGTTGCCTACCATATAATGCCCTCGGGCAAGAACTACCGGGAAACGGCAGAGAAGGTTATGCAGGCTGCCCTGGACAAGGCCAGGCTAACCAGGCAGGACATAGCCCTGACTCTAGCCACCGGCTACGGTGCCGCCAACGTATCTTTTGCTAGTCAGCAGGTAACTGAGATTTCTTGCCAGGCCAGAGGCATCAAACATTTGTTACCCTCAGCCAGGGCAATTATCGATGTCGGTGGTCAATCCACTAAGGTCATTAAGCTGGACGAGGCTGGTCGGGCGGTGGACTTCGTGATCAGCGAGAAGTGCGCTGCTGGCAGCGGCCGCTTCTTGCAGGTCATCGCACGGGTGCTGGGTGTGCCGCTGGAGGAAATCGGCCCGCTTTCCCTCAAAGCCAAGAAAGCGGTCAAACTAACCACCAGTTGTGCTGTCTTCTCGGAGTCAGAGGCTATCTCGCGGATAGCGGAAGGGGAGAACAAAGAGGACATCCTGGCCGGGGTGCATGCTGCTATCGCCAGCAAGGTGGTCAGCTTGGTGGAGAGGGCCAGGACGGATGGTGATTGCGCCATCACTGGTGGAGGGGCTAAGGACATCGGGCTTGTGAAAGCCGTAGAGGAGAAGATAGCCTGCCGGCTGCTGGTGCCTGAAGAGCCTCAGATCACCGCTGCCCTGGGGGCTGCCCTCATCGCCTGGGACAGGACACAGGAGAAGGCAACCGCTCGCTGAGCTTCAGTCATTTGGCTCCCTCACGGTGAAGAGTGAGGTGGGCTGCGCTTTACCCACTTCACCAACTAATCGTGACGTTTCAACCTCACAGTCTCCGCCCAATTCCCACCCATTTGGTTACAGCTTCGTGTCCTGCAACATCGGCGACCAAAATCTGCTTGGCGATGGGGAACAGTTCACAATATCCATGTATCAGATTGGAGGTGGCAATGGTAACAATTATCATCGCCGGCTCGATAAGGTGCGGCTGTTCACTCTTGTGCAAGGCCTGTTCAATTTCGGAGGCGCTTATAAATCCGGAATGGGCGTATTCACATAGATATCGGTACATATCTATGCATAAGACTCTGGTAAGGCCGGCGTTTAGTGCAATCTCCCGCCAGGATTTTAGCTTCCATTCGCCTTTCAGTACTTTCTCTTTTTGTTCTTCATGCACCTCTAGCTGGAAGAAAACATTTGTGTATAGCTTGTTATGAAGGTCGTTGAGCTCTCTTCTGTCCTGTATCAGCCTCTCCTGGTGTTCCTGGGTTACTACTGTGAAATGCTGTTTCTCTGCCAGTCCGGCCACTTTCCAGGATAAATAGCGACAGTGCCGTTCCGCTTCTTCTGCCTGGGCGATGAAAATGTGATGAAAGACTAAAAATGTCTCAAATGCTGCTCTGGCTACCACATCTAGTGAAGCTGAGTCAATAAACCCCAGCCTTAGCGAAGGGAAATCGTGGACATGTGTCCCGCGAGAAAGATATAGCGTCGATACGCCGTGGACCAGAAATTTGGTGGCCAGATGCTCGGCATCTTTGAGTGTGGCGTCCGCCTGAGGCAGATTAGGCTGACTTCGCGTTGCCGACACAGCCTTATACAGGAGGTCAAGCAACTTGATATAGTCTTGTTCGTTATACATTCCCAAACACCATCATATCATTATTCTGAAAATAGGTCTTTCAACCCCCTGCATCCCCCACTTTTGGGGGAAAATAAGGGCGATTCATGAATCGCCCCTACAGGGATACTCCCAGACCCCCAGCAGGATGTGTCCTGCACCTCTTTTTCAGAGACCTCGCTTTTATCTGTTGGCTGCCAGCCTGAACTCCCGAACGATGTCATCGCTCCTGACAAGGGCATTGCCTATCCCATATTCCTTCCTTAGCCTCAGCGGGACGCAGCAGCAGGAGCAGCAATTACAGATGGCGTAGAAATCCCGCCGGCACTTGACCAGGGTATGTATCAGGCCATTCTGGTGACTCTGCCTTAATATGTCCCTGGCCTCCTGCTTGCTGATCTCACGATAATTTTGGGGTCTCTCTTCAATAAAAATGTTCCTGTTGAGTCCTATCATTATCTCTGTATTAGTTGAATTATGGCAATTGCCAAACACGGCCCGGCAAGTGCATGGGCCTAATGCCAGACCTCCGGCGCTGTCCACTATCTCAGCGGCTTCGTCCGTAGTGAGCAAATAGGCGCTGCTCCCTTTCTTGCCATAAAGATTGGCTACCTTCCTCACCAGCCTCCCTGCTAGAGGTATCCTGGTCCACTTTGCCTGGAAGATGTAGTATCTGAGAAACCACTCCCGATACCTGCTATACAGCCTCAACGAATGATGCATTCTCGGACTCTTCTCAGGCGGAGGTGGGATCGCCAGGCTTCTGGCCTGCTGACTCAATCTGCTGGCAAATACGGCGGGCGGCTGATTCCGCATCATCCGCTCCGGCTACAGCACTAATAACCGCTGCTGCCTGAGCGCCGGCCTCTATCACCTGGGCAACATTGTCCGCATTGATCCCGCCTATCGCTACCAGAGGTACGGAGACCGCCTGTCTTACCTGTTTCAGCAACTCTGTGCCAACCGGCTTAGCGCCTGGTTTGGTGGGGCTGGGGAATATAGAGCCGACGGCGATATAGTCGGCTCCATGCTGGGCAGCCAGCCTGGCTTCTCCCAGGCTATGTGTAGACCAGCCCAGAATCATCTCCGGCGGCATTAGTTGGCGGGCAACAGCCATGGGAAGATCATCCTGACCCAGGTGCAGCCCATCGGCACCGACGGCCAGAGCTATATCCAGATGGTCATTGATTATTAGAAGTGTTTTGGTGAGGGAGCAAAGCCGGGCCAATTCGCGGGCCAGTGATAATAGCTCTCTCTTAGAGCGTTGTTTATCACGGAGCTGTATGACTTTGGCCCCTCCCTTGATAGCGTCTCGGGCTATTTCAACTTCCCGGCCGGCCATCGCTTGTCCGCCTACGATGACATAGAGCCCGCGCAGGCGCTCCAGTCTCTGACGGTGGTTGAACTTGGCTAGCAGTTTTTGCTCCAGGTCATAGCTAGTAAATCGGGCCTGCTTGAAGTCAAACCAGCCCATCAGCGGTTTGACTTCGGCCATCTTGGCCATCTCCTCAAGCGTACGTAGGGATTCCTGGATGCGGCCGGAGTTGGCCATAACCACAGCCTGCAGATTGTCCCGCTCGTCTGTTTCAACTGCCTGTGCTCCACCCACATCCGAGGCAGCATCACGCGCTCTAATAAGTTGGAGCTGTACCTCCGGTGGTGGTTGGGCCAATTTGTGTCGTAGCTCTTTGAAAGGCTGGCTCAGGGAGGCATCGTCAAAATACAGGCGGGCTACATCCTCCAGAAGTCGCAAACCCTCGGCAGCGCGGTTGATGTTAGCGTCAACGATGCGCAGCAGCTTGGGGTGGTATTCTCCGGACATCCTAAGTCAGGTCCTTGAGCGGCTTGGGCAGTTCACCCTCTCGGGCGGCCTGAATGGTCTCCTTGACATTGTCGGGCATCTCCATGCCCATATCTTGAAACCGTTTCTCTGCCCATCGGCCAATGTTGCGGGGGTCTTTATAATATTCCGGGGGGGCATTCATCGTGGGCTCGCCGGATTCCTCATGTATCGTCTTTATAGACTTGTGATGGGCAAAGGTGGAGATAACACGTGTGAGGTCAGTGCCGCCGCAAGCGGGGCAGACGGGGGATAGACTCTGGCCTATGCTTCTAACAAAATAGCTTGAACGTTTATGGCAAGCCTGGCAGACAAACTCATATATAGGCACTTATTTCCCTCCCTCCTCCGCAGCAGGGGCCTCCGGTTTTTTTGTCATATCCGCGGGAAACTCGCCTTTATCCATCCTCTCCACCATTTCCTCATATTCCGGTGCCATAGCGTTATCTTCCATACCCCGGGACATCCTGCGGTTCCAGTCAGACAGCGCTTTGGGGTCATTGCGCATCAGACCCCGTTCCAGCTGCCGGTCAGACAGGATATCCTCATATATATCCATATAGGTCTTTTTCACCGAGAAGGTGGAGAAAAGACGCTGCATCTCCTTGTTGCCGCATTTGGGGCAGACGGCCGAAGCGGCATCCTCAAAGCGACGGACGTACACGCTGACCTTGCGCTTGCAGGTTTGACAATTATATTCGTAGACAGGCATAAACTCACCTCAGTAGCAATACAATTGTAGCATAACACGGGTGGCTAGTGAAGGAAGGTTAATCTTGATGGTGGGGGTGTTTCCCCTTACCCCCTGCCCCTCTCCTGTAGGAAGGAGAGAATGTCGAGCTTGACCCAAGAGCTTGGCTAGCCTAAAATAGACTCGCTGTGTTGGAACTACTGACTGAAAAGCTTAGCCGGATATTCCACGGTCTGGGGGGTAAGGGCCGCCTCACTGAAAAAGATATTGATGAGGCGCTCAAGCAGGTGAGGCTTGCCCTGCTTGAAGCAGATGTCAATTTCAAGGTGGTCAAGAGTTTTGTCGCTCAGGTTCGTGAGCGAGCTATCGCCGCCGCCGTGCTGGAGAGTCTAACCCCCGCCCAGCAGATTATCAAGATAGTCAACGAGGAGCTTACCGCCATCCTGGGTGGCGGACAGAGTCGGCTCCAGCCGGCTGCCCACCCACCCACAGTGGTGATGCTTATAGGACTTCAGGGTTCGGGCAAGACCACCACCGCCGCCAAGCTGGCTCTGCATCTCAAACACTCCGGACAGCGCACCCTGCTGGTGGCTGCCGACACACGTCGCCCAGCGGCCATTGAACAACTGGTGACCCTGGGCCAGCAGCTAGATATTCCAGTATACAATGAAGACACCAAGGCCAAGCCCATCTCCATCTGCAAGAATGGTCTAAAGAAGGCCAAGGAACTGGCGGTGAGCTGGGTGGTGGTAGATACCGGCGGGCGTTTGCATATCGATGACACCCTGATGAAGGAATTGACTGATATTAAGAAGGAAATCAGCCCCAGCGAGGTCCTGCTGGTGGTGGATGCCATGACCGGACAGGATGCAGTGCGGGCTGCCGAAGAGTTTCAGGCCAAGGTGGGCCTGAGTGGTCTGATCCTGACCAAACTGGATGGCGATGCCCGCGGCGGGGCGGCTCTCTCCATCCGCTCGGTGAGCGGAGTGCCTATCAAGTTCATTGGGATAGGGGAAAAAGCTGATGCCCTGGAGCCTTTCTATCCCGACCGTCTGGCCTCACGCATACTGGGGATGGGGGACATGCTCACCCTCATTGAGAAGACCCAGCAGACCTTCGACCAGAAGCGGTCCGAGGAGCTTCAGAAGAAGCTACAGTCAGCCAGCCTGACTCTGGAGGACTTCCTGGAACAGTTGCAGCAGGTGAAGAAGATGGGCCCCCTAAACCAGCTTATGGACATGATACCCGGCCTCTCCCGTCTGACAAAGCAGTTGCCTCAGGGGCTGGAGGAGAAGCAACTGAAGAAGGTGGAGGCCATTGTCCTGTCTATGACTCCGGAGGAGAGACGCAACCCGTCTATTATTGATGGCCGTCGCCGGCGCCGCATAGCCCTGGGCAGTGGTACCACTCCCCAAGACGTCAACCAGCTACTTAACCAGTTCAACCAGATGCAGAAGCTGATGAAGCAGTTCGGCTCAGGCAAGGGCCACAACCTGCTTGGCATGCTGCGGTAAGTAGTTTCCTAAATAACCACTTCTCTCTTTGGCCTGGCCGACCTCTCATTGGGCAAGACGAGTGCGTGTGGAACAGGGTCACAGCTGGCTTTTCATCTGCCGGCTCTCCCGCCAGCGGTCTAAGAGGACTATCAGCGAAGGCAAGACCACCAGGGTGCTAATCAGGGCAAAGAGAACGTTGATCATAGTCACGATGCCGAAGTCACTCAGGACAGGGAAATCCCGGGCAATGAGCAGCGCAGCAAAGCCACCGATTACTGTAAACCCTGAGGCAATGATGGCACGGCCGATCTTAGTAATGGCCGCAGTCATAGCTTCAGCAGGCGCTTCACCCCTTTCACGCTCTTCGTAGTAACGCATCATCAGCAAGATGGTGAATTCCGTCCCTATACCCAGGATTAAAGCACCGAGGGTAGCCGTGAGCGGGGTATATTTAATCCCTGATAGAAACATTATGCCACTTGACCAGCCGAGGATCAGGCCTATGGGCAGGACAGCAGCAAAGGTTCGAAATAGCCTTAGTCTAAAGAGCAACAAAAGGCCAAAGAAGATAAAGACGACCCCGATGAGAGTCATCTTGACTCGGCCGCCGGTCAGGGCGTCGAACGTTTTGACTCTAATCACCGTTGTGCCAGTTAAGGAGACTTTCAATCCTTCCGGATGATTGGCTATGTCCCTTGTCAGTTGTTCATTGAGCTTTTTCGCCTGGGCATTGCCTATCTCCCTGATGTTTATTATCAGGTTGGCCGCCGTATAGTCGTCGCTGACCAAATTGAGTTTGGTATTGTCTGACAATGGCGCCAGAATTTGCTTGACCTGCTGAGCACTCTGAGGCATTACACCGCCGGAGTTTTTTAGAACCAGGTCGGAGACACTGTCTGTGCTGACAACATCGTCCGAATAAGCTGTCTTGATGTGCTGCTGGAGCTCTGCCATCCAGGCCAGAATCGCAGGGTCAGTAACATCTTGAGCCTCAATCAGTAAACTCCCTGAGGTGAATCCACCGGCCAGTTTCTCCAGAAGAAGAATGTTTTTCATCGCAGGCAGGTTCTGAGAGAAGAACTTGGTTTCCTGGGTCTCAGTCTTTATATGGGAGTCAGCGATGAAACCACCCACTGTTGCCACTAGTGCTATGGGCAGGATGATGGCTGGGCTCTTGATCACCCAGGGGGCAAGCCGCCGCAGTCCTCTTTCCACCAGAGCGACCTTGTCTGTCCCAGGTTTTTCCTTGGTATTACTGACTGTAGTTCCACCAGCGCTGCGACGATCATGCCAATAGAGGATTGATAGGAGAAGAAACAGGGCTACAAGATAGCAAACTACCACGCCGATGATCAACATCTGCCCGAAATCTCGGATCATGGGGACAGGGGAGAAGAAAAGAGCCACAAAACCGAGACAGGCGGCAATAATGGCGGTACCGATGGCTGGCCCAATGTGGGTAACCGATTCTATAATGCCATCAGCTACGGTTTTACCCCTTCTGGCCTCTTCATCGTAGCGGTTGTGGAACTGGATGGCATAGTCCACCCCCAGACCAATCAACACGGGGAATACGGCCATGGAGACTATGGTGATGGGGACGCTGAGTATACCCATAGCCCCGAAGGTATAGATGATGCCTATGACCACCACGCCAAGCGGCAGCCACCGCCAGGTAAAAAAACCGCGCACGCTAAATATTAGAGCCAGGATCACAAGCATAAGAAGTATAGCCACCAGGAACATGTTTCGCAGGCTCGAACTCATCGAATCTTTGAGCTGCGTAGACAATACAGGCGTTCCGGTGACAATGCCTTTGATGCCCTGAAAATTGGCAGCGGCTACAGCACGTTCAGCATCCTTGATTGCCCTTTTTTGTTCAGCGGACGGCAAGTCTCCCTTCAGGACTATGCGGATGAAGGCGTGCTTATCATCGGGGAAAGCGCCTTTGAATTGAGGCCGTATTTGGCCAGTCTGAGGATCAACCACTAGATTTTCAATCGGCGTGCCGGGGCTCTGAGACTGCTCCTGCTTTATAAGTGATGTGGGAGACAAAGCAGAGAGAACCCCCAGATTTGTTGACATCTGGCCTTCAATATTCGCCATTGCTTCCAGGTTTTTAGCTTGCAACAACTGGGTTATATTCTCTCCGGTCACGATGACTACAACCGTATCGCTGCTGAAATGCTGATTGAATCTGGTGTAGTCCTTATACGTCTGAGAACTAGAGGAGATAAAGGTCTTGGTGCCAGTCTCTTGAGTCAGCCGTGTGGCTCCGACAATTGCAGCCGCTATCAATAGGACACCGGCGATAACAATCCAAAGGTGCTTGTTTTCAATGAACAGGCCAAGCCTTCTAAAGATGTTCATTTTTACCCTTCTAGGTCAGACGTTACCCGGGGATAACCCCCTCTTCATCTTAACCGGGATTTCCCGTTCCAACTGGCCAGCATGTGCCTTGCAGCGCTAAATAGAGAACCATGAGAGGCAAGAAGCCTCTCCTACGCCTTCAGAAAAAGAAGGACAGCTTCAGCATCAGGGAAATACGCAGCCAGTTTATCGTGGCGGAAGCCCGTGCCCGCGGCCAGCCCATAGAGACAGCAGAGATACAGCAGAACCAGTTGGTCCGGGTCGCGCTTTGCTACCTGTCCAAGTGCCTGTCCCTCAACAATGAGCTGGCGTAGCGCTTTTGTGAGGGCTTCCATCTCCTGGATGATTTCGCGCACCCTCCCGGAAAGAGAAAGGGCCTGCGAAAAGAGCTGGTAATACATGGGATACTGCAATATGCCCTGAATAAATTGTTCGGTAAGCCAGTGCAGTTTCTCCCAAGGAGTCCCTGAGTGCTCAAGTGCAGCTTGCGCTTGCTGGATCGCCCGATGAGTTACCCACTCAATCAGTTCAGCAAACAACTCTTCTTTGTTGGCGAAATAGCGATATAGCAATCCCTGGCTGATTCCGGCTGCCTCAGCAATATCGCTGATTTTGGTACTGGCTAATCCGTTGCGGGCAAACACCTCTGCCGCTGTGCTCAGGATCTGCTCTCTGCGTTCATCACGAATCTGCTGATAGGCTTCTTGAGTTCGAGGCATTCTGATCTCCTTTTGGCAATGAATAAATTTTATTCATTGCCAAGTAGTATAAAGAGATTCTTGCTTCCTGTCAAGAGAAAATATGAAGAAGCCGACAAAGGGCTGGGCTTACTAATCGGTAACTACTGGGAAGACTGGCACTCGTCAGATCGGGCTGTTAGCACTTGGCCTTGAAGATTAATTCAGCATTTATCCACTTTGTGAAGTGGAAGGAGGGATGGCAGTAAGGTTTTGCTTCTGGGCTAGCCCTGGTGGAATCGGCTCTCTAAGTCGCGAAGAAATTTCTCGACCTCCGGTGATAGCCGCATCTCTTCTGTCTTTTCTCCCACTCGGGAGTCATAGTGCATTTCGAGTTGGTCCCGAATTAGCCTAAACCTCGGGTCCTGCTCTATCATCTGTTCTGCGATTTGTCTGACCTGTTCCTGTTGCTCTTTAGCTTTCTCCGCGTCCGCTTGAGCTATGGGGAAATCATAAAGAGAGCCAAGTGCCTCCAGAAGCCGTGTCTCGCCCCTGTAATCATTCTCCACCATAAGATACCCAGGTAGATGCACTATGAGGCTTAGAGTCTCTATGCCCATTTGAAGCGCTTGCTGGGATATAAGCAAAGCAATTGTGGTAGGGCCTTGATAGTGACTGGCTATTACATTTGCAGTTTTCAGCTTCTTTTGGAGCATCGGATCGCTTGCTGTCCCGCTAACCAGTAATGGCCTGGTGTAGGGAACCATCTCGTACGTCGCTCCGAAAAGGCAGTATTTTTTGACACCGAATCTCTTGAAGACCTCCAATATCGAAGCAATATATACCTCAGCTAGCATGTGTGGCTCTAAGAGCCGTAAAAATAGAAAATCGTGACCCTTCTGCATTTTGGCGTAAGAGATGACAGCATTAGGGATACGAACCTCACGGCGGCCCTCTTTGAGGTCGAGTGTAGGCCGATAGCGGGTGAAATCAAAAAAATTTCCTGGCCTGCTCAGTTTTGCCAGCTCCACAGCACCAAAATGGGACTCCAAATGGGACATGGTCAGACTTCCCGCATTGCCCATGTCGATCCAAGGACTGAGAGTAGCCAGAGCATACGGCTCATTGAGCTCAGGGACAGGCTCATTGACCTGGAAAGCATGCAACCTCATAAATACATCTTACCAGGGAACACCAGTGGCAAGCAAACCTTCGTCAAGTTTTGATTTCCACATCAATCCCTCGACCCCCTAAAAGAGGAGGTAAGAGTACACCATGTTTACAAATAGGGTTTTTGCGGCTAAAATAGATATGCTTTCGGGCGGTTAGCTCAGTGGTTGGAGCGCTTGCTTCACACGCAAGAGGCCACAGGTTCAAGTCCTGTACCGCCCACCATGATATGCCGAAGTGGCGGAATGGCAGACGCGCTACGTTCAGGGCGTAGTGTCCGTACGGACATGAGAGTTCAAATCTCTCCTTCGGCACCATAATATTGGCGCTTGTAGCTCAGTTGGATAGAGCGCAGCCCTGCGGAGGCTGAGGTCGTGGGTTCGAGACCCGCCAAGCGCGCCATAATTCGGGCGATTAGCTCAGTTGGCTAGAGCGTCTCTCTTACACAGAGAAGGTCACAGGTTCAAGTCCTGTATCGCCCACCATTTGATAATTTTTGCTATAATGCAGTTAGACTATTCAAACTGTTAATATTGGGTGAGGCGGTTTATGAAGTTTGCTATTACCTTGGAATACGATGAAGATGGGTACATAGTGGTCAGTTGCCCTGCCCTACCCGGCTGCCACTCTCAGGGGACAACTAAAGCGGAAGCCCTTGCTAATATCCAGGAAGCTATCCGCGGATACATAGCCAGCATGCGTAAGCATGGAGAGCCAATTCCTTCCATCACAGAGGTTGAAGAGGTGGAGGTGGAGGTGGCGGTTTAAGTGGCTCGTCTCCCTGTAATATCTGGAGACGATTTCGTCAAAGTAATGCGCAAGATTGGATACGTTTGGGACCATACTGAGGGCAGCCATATGATCTTGCTTCACTCTTCAAAGGGCAGGCTCTCAGTGCCAAGGCATAAAGAAGTGGGACCAGGACTATTGAGAGCTTTGATTAGAGACGCTGGCCTGACGAGAGACGAATTTATAGCATTGGTGCGAGACTAAGCTAAAAGCCAGGCTAAAAGTTTTTTGTTCTGTCCCCCTATTTTCAGTGCTTAGTAGTCAGCAAAATGAATGATCGGGAATTCATAGAAATACTAGCCCTAGGACATGAGCTAAACGGTATTGAGTTTAAAGGACCTGGATCTGCGTCCGATAAGCAGCCATTCGCACAAGTGGCGAAGGCAGTGCTGGGTATGGCTAATCGACGTAACGGCGGCCGTATTGTCATAGGCGTCGAAGATAACGCTGGCGTTTTGAATCCTGTTGGCCTAAATGACTCCGAACTAAGCACATGGAGATATGATGATGTGGCAGGGAAACTTGCCGAATATGCTGATCCTAGTGTTAACTTTGAGATGGATGTCAAACGGCACGAGGGGAAAAATTATGTCGTTCTTCATGTTAGAGAATTTGAGGAAGTCCCTGTGCTCTGTAAGAAAGACTATCAGGGCGTTCTCCGCAAGGGCGCCTGCTATGTGAGACCACGAAGGAAACCCGAGACTACTGAGATACCATCTCAAGAGGACATGCGAGAGTTAATTGACCTAGCTACCGAAAAGAAATTACGCCGTTTTTTCACTCAAGCGCATCGGTCTGGTGTTGGCCTCACGTCTCGCTCTGTTCCAACAGATCAAGACCTGTTTGAGAGGCAACTGGGTGGTCTAAGATGAGCGCTTTACTTGACAAGATTCGGTCTCGAGGTTACTGGCGGGTGACAATTCGTCCCAAGAGCTTTATTGAGAAGCGAATCCAGAATATTTCTGCTCTGTATCCTATTGTCCAGAAGGCTTCGGTCGAATTGCGTGGTTGGGATTTCCCGCACATTGACCAGCGTACTAACACCCACATAGACATAGACTGGATAAAGCAGGAGTCTGAGTGGCAGCAATTCCTAGAATTATGGCACTTCTATCAAAGTGGTCAGTTCGTTGACATTGCCGGAATGCCAGAGGATTGGTACGATCAGTCCACTTTGTGGCCTGCACCCCAGGGCTGGGAGCCTGGAAGGTTGCTTGAGATAGGAGACGCTCTATTCAGATTTACCGAGATTTTCGAATTTGCGGCGCGCTTGGCACTCACAGAAGCAGGAGACGAACTAATGTACGTTGAAGTGACGGTTAGCGGCCTCAAGGGACGTAGCTTGTGGGTCGATATTCCCAATCGATTGCCATTCCGCCAGAACTATGTTGCATCTCTCAGTGAACTACCCTATGAAATCGAACTGCCACGCAGTGACTTAGTGGCTCAACCCCAAGAACTGGCCTTGAAACCCGCAAACGAATTATTCGCGAGATTTGGTTGGCAACAGGATGCTAACTTGCTACGTGATTTGCAGAAATCACTCTTGAAAAGGGTGCAAGGTGTCTAGAGAACTGCCGATTGAATTGACGTTCAAGGCCAAGCTGAAAGTTCTTCGTATCGCCCACCATTACAATTTTTACTTCCATGTCCATCAGGATTAAGACTCCCTGTATTACCCAAGGGTCTCTCCCCATAATGCATTGACAAACCTCTGCATAATATGAATAATAAACCAGACAGATGTTATCTCAAATCACAACTCCAAACTCTATCAATGCCAACCTGGAAGGGGTTCACCTCCGCATTGCCCAGGCCTGCCAGCGGGCAGGACGCTCGCCGGAGGAAGTAACCATCGTGGCGGTGACCAAAGGGGTGTCCCCGACAGCGATTCAGGCTGCCTTCCGTGCAGGCATCAGGCACTTTGGAGAGAGCCGGGTTCAGGAGGCACAGGCTAAGCGAGAGCAACTCCTTGGCCTGGAGCCCCGCCCTGTTTGGCATTTCGTGGGACATCTCCAGACAAACAAGGTGGGGGCAGCCTTGCGCCTTTTTGATATAATACACAGCGTTGACTCTTTGAGGCTGGCTGAGACAATCAGTCAACGCGTTCAGGGCAAAATCCCGATCCTGCTGGAGGTGAACATAGCCGGTGAGGCTACCAAGGGCGGTTTGCTCCCGAATCAGCTTGAGGCTGCCTTCCAGGAGATTCGCCGCCTGCCCGGGCTTGAGGTAAAGGGACTTATGACAGTAGCCCCCCAGGCGGCTAGCCCCGAGGAGGTGCGCTCATCTTTCCGGGAGATGCGCCGACTGGCTGAGGCGCTGAGGTTGGCAGAGCTTTCTATGGGCATGAGCGATGATTTTGAGGTGGCGGTAGAGGAGGGGGCTACTATGGTGAGGCTGGGCCGGGTCATATTCGGCCAGCGTCAATAAGGTGAGGTGAACATGAAAATAGCTTTTATTGGCTGTGGTGTGATGGGGGAGGCTATCCTGAAAAGCCTGCTAGCCAAGGGTCTAGTCTCCCCTCAAGAGGTAACTGCCAGCGATGTGAGTCAGTCCCGCTGCCAGTTGCTAAGCCAGCGCTATGGTATCTCCTGCCTGCAGGACAACCGCCGAGCGGCGGCCGGGGCGGAGGTCATCGTACTGGCCATCAAACCGCAGAATCTGAATCAGATAATGGTTGACCTCAAAGGACTACTCAACCCGCACCAGTTAGTTGTTTCTATTATAGCTGGCGCTCACCTGGCCGACATGACGCAGGGATTGAACCATAACTCCATTGTGCGAGCTATGCCCAACACACCAGCCCAGATTGGCCAGGGTATGACTGTGTGGACTAGCTCCTCTGGATTAAGCCAGCCACACCTGGAGGCAGCCAGGGCCGTTCTGAGCAGCCTGGGCAAGGAGATATATGTCTCTGATGAGAAATATATCGACATGGCCACTGCGGTTAGCGGCAGCGGCCCGGCTTATGTCTTCTTGTTCATTGAGGCTTTTATTGATGCTGCGGTGCACATTGGTTTCTCGCGGGAGGTAGCCAGCGAACTGGTGATGGAAACAGTGCTGGGGTCGGCTCGGCTGGTCAAAGAGTCAGGCAAGCATCCTGCCGAGCTGCGCAACATGGTGACTTCGCCCGGTGGAGTCACCGCTGAAGCGTTGCTTTGTCTGGAGCGGGGCGGCTTAAGAGCACTGCTAACCCAGGCTGTCATCGAAGGCTACAACAAAGCCGGCGGGTTACACCACAAGTAACATGGATATTGCACGCACTTTTATCAATATCTTCTGCCAGGTGCTGAGCTTAGCCATAATAGCCCGTGCCATCCTATCCTGGGTTGCTCCAAACCCGTATAACCAGCCAATGCGCTTTCTAAATGAGATTACAGAGCCTATTCTGGCCCCATTGCGTCGTATAGTTCCCAGGCTGGGTATGATAGATATCACCCCCATGATCGCCGTCGTGATACTGCAACTGATGGCTTGGCTGGTCATCGCAGCCGGCTGAGCGTTCTGCAGCCCAGAGCAGCCTGATACAATAAACCCCACAAAATCCTCGATTTTGCGGGGACTTACTCCTAGTGTGAAGTATTGACCCCGCCTCGAGCTAATGGTTCTTAACTGCGCTTTCAGCGCAAACATGCCCAATGGTCTTTGAGGTTGTTCCTGACTTCCTCTACCACTGTCTCGGTCTCAGCAAAAGCAAACTCTGACATGTATCGCTGTGGCATAGGCTCTGGCTCTTCTACTTGAAGAGCGATGCCTGCCAGCCCACAAATCAAAGCCAGCCAAGCATATGGCAAAACCTCTCTGTTGTAACCAGACGCAATCAAGTCAACTACCTTACCATCACAGACTTCGGCCATCTTCCTGACCTTCTCTCCGATCATTCTGAAGCCTTTAACAGATAGCCCCAGGTTAGTCAGTCCATCATTAAAGTGGGGGTCAGAGCCACCGTTCCGGACAATGATTTGAGGCTGGAATTCCTGAGCTATTGGCTCCACCAGGGACTCAAAAACCAGTTGATACGAATCATAGCCGGCACCGACTGGCATGGGGATATTGACGGTAAAGCCTTTGCCCTTTCCTTCACCAATCTGGTAAGCGAAACCGGTTCCAGGGTAGAGAGTCCTCGGGTTCTGATGAAGGTCAATAAGTAGGACCCTCGGATCTTCATAAAAGTACTCAGCGGTTCCGTTTCCAGCATGAGCATCGGTATCCAGGATCAGAATCCTCTCCAGCTTGTATTCTTGCATCAGGTATGAGGCGCAGAAAGCAACATCGTTGTACAGGCAAAATCCTTCTCCGTAAGAAGGCTTGGCGTGGTGTAATCCGCCGCCTATCGATACCACTTTCTTGAATTTACCCTCTTGAACCAAATTGCACGCCCTCTTGGCTTGCCCGACAACAAGTCTTGCTGCCTCTTCCAGCTTGCCAGGTCTGCCAATAGGCATGTTATCTCCGCTGTGAAATCTGGAGAACCGGCCGGGATAGGTCAAACCGAGGTTGGCGGCCTTGTAGTATTCTTCAGTAAAATCAATGTAGTCCTTATCGCAGATCAGCAGCAAATCCTGGTCAGTTGCTGGTTCAGATTCCAGAATTCTGTAATTATCATCTTCGGCCAGACTCTCCCTCAGGAATCGAGTGAACAATTCATAGCGATCTCCGCGAAAAGGGTGACCTGGCCCGAAATCATATTCCTTCAGTTTCTCTTGATATAAAATCCCAATTGCCATTTTGCCACATTTTAGCACTTTTTCTGCGCTGCAGCGATAATCCTCTATGCCAACAACCCACTTGACAAAAAAGGGGGTTTCTGGCATGATTTTACCCGACCTCAAACAGTGAGAAAGTAGGTGAAATATGGCAGAAGCAGAAAAGGACGGCACACCTGAAAAAGGTAAGGTTTCTTTCCTCGGGGCAGTAGGGTTTCTGGCGTTCATCGCCGGCATTATACTCGCCATTGTAGCTGGCATCGCAGTTGAACCCCGAACGATAACCGCGGTTGATCCCGACATCATAGTCGGTGCGGCTAAGCACCCCAACACAGTCGCTGCGATAGTGCTAACCCTGGCGATATTAGGCATCATCGTGGGCCTGCTGAACATCACCGCCAAAGAAGTGCTGCTGCTCATGGTGGCAGCCATAGCACTGATTGTAGTGAGCGGTGGCTCCGAGGTGATGAAAGTTGGTAGCAGCGGCGGTGGATTCGATATCCTAGACAAGATAGCCAAAGGGTTCGGCACTACTATCACCGACATACTTTACTATTTCGGCAGGCTGATGGCTCCTGCTGCAGTGATTGCCGCAGTACGTGCCCTGTTTGCTGTGGGGTTCCCCGGTTAGGTTAGCCTATAACCGGTTGAGGGATAATTAAGAATAGAGCGAGGACTGAGGCATTGCCTTAGTCCTCGCTCTATTCAAATCGGAAGCAGTTATTCAGACCTGGCTATCACAAGGCAAGCTCGGGCCTCCTGAACTCTAGATCGGGCTTTATCACCCAAATAGGAGGCATGGCGGTCAGCCAACTGCAAATATAACTCAGCTATTCTGGTATTGCCTTGTCGGGCAAAATCAGACGCCTGTTCTAGAGCTGATTCCAACGCCTTTTGATAACCGACCTGCTCAATGGTCTTTATGCGAGTGCTGATATCCAGCCTCAAACGCTCGGCCTTTTCAGCAGCTTCGTCCAGAAAACGGCGCATGCTGTCGATATAGCCCTTCTGCGCCTCGTTGTGGGCGAACTCCAGAGCTTGCTCCATCTCTCGTTTTACGTCTGCCCTGCGGGGTATCCACCTGCGTATTACTGACAAGTTGGTTACTCGCGGGCACGCCTTGATGGTTTCCTGCGTAATGGTTTCCTAAAGGCGTCTTTGTCAGGCAGTTTAATACCAAAACCGGCAGTTGAGGCAAACACGGAAGCAAGCTTTTCCCCTGGGCCTCCACAGCGGGGACAGGTGGCTGGTGCAGACGACTCGCTAAAGGGGCGCTTTACCTCAAAGGCAGTGCCACACTTGGTGCAACAAAACTCATAGATTGGCATAGAAACCTCCGCGCAGATAGCTTTCAACCTAATTATCCTGCCCATTCAACTCATTGTCAAGAGAAGAGGTTACCCATTCGTCTATTACTCCAGTGGCCAAATATGTGCTGGTGTGGCACAATAATAACCAGATAGCTCTGTTGCGCTCTGGGCCCTGACATTAACCGCAAGGTCAAGGATGTGGTGGAGAGGAGAAGGAAAGAGTTGAACTATTGTAACTCTTTTCGCAGGTCTCGGTCACCATCCAGGCAAAAGTAACTATTCCAGATATGTCTTGATATAGCGCTCTATCTCCGGCGTGGGCTTCCACCACTTCCTAACGCCGAGATCCTCCGCCACCTTATTCGCACCAAGGTAGCCCGCCCCCCCTAACACCAGCCCCCCTGGGTAGGTAGAGACGCCACAAACGTAAAGGCCCTCAATGGGCGTCTTGGTGCCGGAGCACTCCTGGTTGGGACGGAAGGACCCCAACTGGATGGGAGTATAATCGCCGTGCTTTATCCCACCCCGGCGCATATTGGGGAAGCGGGTCTCGATGCCCACTGGAGTCTCGTGGGTGGTGGCGAGAACTTTCTCCCGTTTGAAATTCGGGGCCACCCTCTCCCATTTGGCAAGTATTGCCTCTTCCAGATCCCTACCCCGCTTCTCCCAACCCCCCTCTATCTCGTAGGGGGCATGCATCTGAAAGAAAGAGACACAACCACCACGTGGAGAGTGGACAAGGTGGGGATCAAGGAGACTCTCGCAGGTGGCATGTCCGCCGAAGCTGTTGTTATCGATTTTGCCCGCCATCACCTTGTCCCAGTGGGAGAGCAACTGGTCGGTGCCCTCAAACCCAAAGATGGTCATAAAGGCCTCGCTTGCCCAGGGGTCGTCGCAGGCATAGCGAGGGGCTTCCTCAGAGGCTACGTGGAGGGTATAGAAGCTCCATTTGTCGTACTGCCACCGCTTCACCGAGTCCCTGAGCGTCGTCGGCAGGTGCTTCTCTCCCACCAGATCCAGGAAAGTAGTATGAGGGTCAAGAGTAGACATTACAACCTTGCTGCGCAGGGTACGACCCTCGGCGATCTCTACCCCCGCGATATGGCCGTTTTCCACCAGTATTTTGGTCACCTGGGCAGCATCCACAATGGTTCCCCCGGCCCCGGTGATCTCCCGGGCCAGGGCGCCGGCAAACTTGTGCGAGCCTCCATAGCAGTAGCACTTGTTCATCCCCCGGTCGAGGAGAAGAGGGACGAAAAGCCCAACCCCTGTCTCCCTCGGATCCAGCCCCCACATACAGCTCGAGTAGAGCATGAGGGCCCGTACCCGGTCGTCCTTGAAGAGATCGGTGATGATTTCCAAAGGGCTTTTCTCGTTTATTTCGAGTAGCTCGCGGCCGATGTCGGTGCGCTGCATGGCCACCACCAGGTCTACAGGGGCCATGGTGGGCACGTAAGTGGCCGGGGCCAGTATCTCGCTTACCATCTTACGCCAGCTACGCATCACCTTGCCGAAGGCAATAGCGTCCTTGAAAGAGAACTTGCTGATGGAGTCCTTGGCGTCCTCTATCATGCGGGTAAGGAGCAGCGAGCTCCCGTCCTTGAACACCATGGCTGTCTGAAGGTTAGGCTTTATCCAGACCAGGGCGTGGCGATCCAAGTTGAAATCCTTGATCACGGGCATATAGTCAACCATCATGTGATAGACCACGTGAGCGTTGGAGTAGTAGCCGGGGAAGAGGACCTCCTCCGTAACCAGACCACCCCCGATCTCATAGCGGCGCTCCACTACGGCCACCTTGAGCCCAGCCTTAGCGAGGTAGGCTGCGGCCATTAGCCCATTAGGTCCGCCACCGATGACGATGACATCCCAGTCGCTTACCAGAGGGAATTCTTGGAAGATATCCGGGTATATCTGCGCTGGCATAGCCTCCTCCTTCCTCTTCTAGTATCGGGGTATCGCCGATATCTTGCCCTGTTGCGGTATATACCAAGGAGATGGGTACCACCAATCGCCTGGCTCAGCGATCCCGTCCTCGATAAGGATATGCATCAGGTTGTATGGTATCGCCATCAGGCACAAGCCCCCAGGGTGTCCGGCCGTCTGGTTGCAGAGGTAGAGACCATCAATCGGAGTACGGTAGCGGGCTAGCTCGGGCAGTGGGCGCTTCTCCGCCCACTGGTCCCCGCAGTGACGGGTGCCACACCAACTGCCCCCAATTAGGCCGGTGTTGCGAAACTCGGATTCGTAGGGGGTGTTAGCCCAGTGATAAGCGATGTTGTCCTCATCTATGTTCTCTATTACCTGGCTCATGGCCCTGCGGATGTAGGCGTTTGTTTCTTTCTTCACCTTGTTTAGGGCATCCGGCCCCACCACGTGATATTCAGGTGGGGGAACATATAGGTACACCGGTGACATAAGGTAACGGTTGGGTATGGTGCACTGCGGGTCGGTGGCATCAAACCTCGAGTAGGGAGTCCCGACCCACAATACTCTCTCAGGCGGCATGGTAGGGTTGCCCCTCTTGCCATCCACATCTGCTGCGTGCTCATAGTATATTTCACGCGAGTCACAGGGGTATGGTCCGATCCCGCCGTCATCACCCAGGATGCCCCTGAACTGAGGTCGACAGCGGAGGGGTTCCTTGGTGAGAATGTGAGAGACATAGATGCTGCCACCCTTGATGCTGATATCCTCTATTCGTCTGAGAAAGCCTCTGTCTAGATGCTGGGAACCAATAAGTTTCTGGAAGGTCTGTTTGATATCTACGCCGCTGATCACCGCCTTGTCCGCCCAGACTTTCTTCTCTCCCCGAGCGGCGTCGTCCCTGAGCCGCACTCCTACCGCCCTTCCATTCTCAACTATGATTTCCTCCACAGGGCAGCAGGTGCGCACCACCGCGCCGTGAGCCACCGCAGCGCGGTGGATGGCATGGAAGTAGCCGTGCATCCCGCCCCGGGGGACGCTCCATTTGCTATATATATTGAGGGTTATATTGCAGCCAAGGGCTGGGATGGCCACCCCCTCCCAGTGGCCGGCCGCCCCTGAGTACCAAGACACTACTGCCTGCTGCACCTTAAAGGGTTCGGTCTCGCAATACTCGTCCATGAGGTCGAATAGGGTCATCTCCAGCAGTTCCTCTGTCCATACATCCGGCTGGTACTGCTTGTACACCTGCATATAGGGAATGTTCTCAGCCGTCACCTCCACTTCAGGGGGATGCGGCGGGCACCAGAAAGTGGCACGTAGGAGCTCCTTGATAAACGGTGGCTGGCCGAGCATGCCGCTTATCTTGGCCCAGCCCATCATGTCCTTCTCAGTAAGCGGTGATATGCCCTCAGTAGTGGGCACGCCCCTCGACGCTAACGCTGCCAGGTCAGCCGAGGTGGGATTCCAGCTCATACGGAAGCCATACTTCCACAGCTCCAGTTGTTCGAACCCAGGGGCTGGCCCAGCGTACATAAGCATGGCATGAGGATTAATGCGCACTCCAGGTATAGGCTCAGTGTTCTCACAGGCCCCTCCCGCCTCCGGCCTCTCCTCCAGCACGCATACGCTGAGACCGCACTTGGCCAGATATGCCGCTGCTGTCACGCCGTTGGGCCCACCGCCTACGATGACGATATCATACTTCTCTTCCATGTCCACCCCCCTAATCTTTCTTGTAGCGCTATTTCCGATGGGCTGCGTCTTTCCTAAGAGCAGCGGTTACTTTGTCAACAAGGGTGAGGAGGATACTCTGTTCCTCGGCTGTCAGAAAGTCGAGACTCCTTCTAATGTCTTGCAGCAAGAAATCCTCGATGACATCATGGGCCTTCCTACCATAGTCAGTCAGAGTAAGTCGGACTAGCCTGCCATCTTTGGGATCGGACAATCGCTCTGCGTACCCGTTATCTACTAGAACCTCTGCTATTCGTGTCGCAGTGGAAAGCGACACCATAAGGGCCCGGGCGACTTCGCTCATCTTTGGGCTTCCTTTTCGGCGGAGGAAGTACATGACCCGATACATGTTAAGCGGGTCGTCGATGGGCGGGGCCTGCCCCTTAGAGTGCAGCGCTGCCAACTGACTTGTTAGGATGGTCAATTCCTCGGGCTTGTTGGATGCTGGTGATCTCGCTAACGCCTCAAGCACTAGTAGCAAGAACCGATATGCTTGCTTGTCCGAGGGGCGGTGCCTCAAGCTATCCTTCATTACGTTGTTGCCTGCAATCCTTTCACATCGTTAGCAACATAATACCATAATCTCTCACATTGTCAAGTAGTGATATGCTCACTCTAGGTAGTGCAATCTTTTCCATATAAGAACAGAGAGAAGTATCCTTCCTGAAAGAAAGAAAATACTCTGGAAGGAGAACACACACCTGCTGATGACCCCACTGCTTGACGAGCGACCAAGCATATGATACTCTTTGGCCAAGTCCAGGAGATGGAGAGCCAAAACTCAAGCCTATTGCATTAAGTGCTGAAAGAAGGCAGATGCGGAACTTTCCCAGATAAGAAGGCTTGTCACAAGCCGTCTGTTGAGCCTACGACGATTCTGCTCAATTATGGTTGACTAAAGTCAATCATGACTTAACAGCGTGGAGGGGCTATCACTTCCAGGCCGATTCCGGTATAATAATAAACAGGTAATAATGATGGCGGATAATCCCAAGGGAGGCTTCCATGGTGCCGCGGGGGCAGGACAGTTCTTCTAATCATATGCTACTCGGCAAGCCTGATGATGTTCTTGTCGAGAGGCTCCTTTTTGATGCCGACAATCCGCGGTTTGCGTCAAGCGATGGAAAGCAGAGCCAAGAGGATCTCCTTCAGATGCTCTGGAACGAAATGGCGGTAGATGAAGTCGCGCTATCAATTGCCTACAATGGTTATTACAAACAGGAGCCGCTGCTGGTTATCCCTGCCGACCCGTCTGAAACTGACGTTCAAAAAAAGAAATATGTAGTCATGGAGGGAAATCGGCGTCTGGCTGCTGTCTTGCTGCTGAGAGATGCCAGCCTCAGACACAAGATGAAGGCTACAGACCTGCCCACTGTTGATGCAGCGGGGCGAGCTCGCCTGGATAAACTCCCTGTTTTGATTTACACGGATCGGCGGTCTTTGTGGGAGTACGTTGGTTTTCGTCACATTAATGGCACTAAGCCGTGGGATTCGTTAAGCAAAGCTGCGTATGTGGCCGATGTTCATGAGCAATACCATGTGGCTTTGGATGAAGTGGCGAGAAGAATAGGTGATCGCCATGCAACTGTTGTGAGACTCTACCGCGGCTACAAAATCCTTCAGCAAGCAGAAGAACAGGCTGGGTTTAGTAGAGAGGATCGTTGGGCCAACAGGTTTGCATTCTCACACTTGTATACGGCTGCGGACCAACTTGGGTATCAGAAGTTTATCGGCATATCGGCTGAGACTTCTCTGCGTCCGAATCCGGTACCGCAGTCCAAGCTAGAAAATTTGACTTTGTTGATGAAATGGCTCTACGGGAAGAGATCGGCCGGAGTACAGCCTCTTGTTCGCACACAAAACCCTGACCTGAACATTCTACGAGAGGTGATAAGCAAGCCCTCATCCCTCGCTGCCCTCCGGGCCGGCTACTCCCTTGAGCGATCACATGAAATCAGCGTAGGGGACAGCAGGCGATTTCGTGAGGCACTCGTCGCCGCGAAAGAAGAGCTGCAACAAGCAAAAGCAACTGTCACCACAGGTTATGTTGGGGAAGACGACCTGTTCCAAATTGCAGAGGACATCGTGGCGTATGCTAACTCGGTTCATTCAGAGATGCTGAGCAGGCGCACTTCTGCCATGCAGAAAACACATTAAATGCTGCCGATTCTGAACGAGCCTACAAATGCAATCCGTTTGGGTGATTGGCTGGAACTAGAAGCTCTAGTTGCCAAAGACCGGAATTCGAGTTACGGAGACCTTGAGAGAGTCCTCCGCAGGCTTGATGTGTTCGAGTTGCGGACCGACGAAGACATCGAGTGCAAAATCGCAGAGGTTGCGGATGAACTGAGGAGGCGTGCTTACGCAGCTGGTTCAGCATATCCTTTTATCATTGATGGCTCGGTAATCTCGGCCCAGGCGTATAGACGCAAGTTCTTTCCGTACCTGTTTTGCTTATGCCTATCCTATTTCGGTGACCAGCGAAAGGCAAATAAGCGAATCTTTGCTCAGCGACTGTTCGAGGATCTGTCATCCATTGCTGCTGGTAACTACGTATCCGGGGAAGCAATCAGGTTTGCTTGGCCACGCAGGGGTATCTCCAGATCATTCGAAAGCGCTGTGAATCATTTTTGTGCAGAGTGCATCGGAGAGGGTCAGGGCTTTCGACAGCAACCGATACTATGTAGTAAGGATAGTCGCCTCGATGTCGTCGCTTGGCGAGATTTTCCTGACAAGCTCCCAGGTAAGCTCTTGCTGTTCGGAGCATGTAGTTCTGGGAATGATTGGATCGAGAAGCTGTGTGAGCTAAATCCTGACAGCTTTTGCAGGAAATGGATGGCCGAGCAGCCTATTAGCCTTGTCAGAGCTTTCTTTGTTCCTCACAGGATAGACCACCTACGTTGGAAACACCGTAGTTGGGACGCTGGAATTATATTTGACCGATGCCGCATCGCTTTCTGGGCAGCAAATGGTCCCAACGCCATCGACCATACCGAATTCTTTGGGTGGATCAAATCTGTTCTCAGGGCTGTAACCGCATGAGAAGCCCTTTGCATGCTCTTTGTCCTTACTTCGCTATGTTCCCGGAAGCCTTTGTGGAGCATAATATACGATTGTTCACGCGCCCTGGCGACTATGTATTCGATCCATTCTCAGGCAGAGGTACTACGATCCTTCAAGCACTTCTTATGGCACGAAATGCCGCTGGAAGTGACATAAACCCAGTTGCCTTCTGTCTTTCTGCAGCTAAGGCAGATGTTCCTTGCCAAGAATTCGTTCTTCGTGCGCTCAATCGTCTCGAATGCGAGTATATGACATACTCCCAACAAGACCTTGAAGAAGAACGGGCATCCCTGCCACCGTTCTTCAAAAGGGCATTCTACTTTGTGACTCTTCGGCAAATCCTGTTTCTTAGAAGGCGTCTTGACTGGTGTTCTGATCGCGTCCACCGGTTTATCGCGGCGTTGGTACTTGGGTCACTGCAGGGGGAAATGGATAGATCCAAATCATATTTTAGCAATCAAATGCCTAGGACAATTTGTCCCAAGCCTGGGTACTCATTACGCTATTGGAGAAGCCGCAATCTGTGGCCTAAGAAGCGTGATATATTCTCGATTCTTCGTGAACGGGCAAAACTCAGACTTGGCGGAGAGCGTCCGAGAAAGAAGGGGTTGGTTACGCTACGAGATGTCCGTGAGGTTGGAGGCTCGTTTCCATCACTGAGGCATAAGGTTAAGGCGGTTATCACCTCGCCACCATATTTCAATACGACTAACACGGAGGAAGACCAGTGGTTGCGCCTTTGGTTTTTAGGTCACGAACCGCGACCCACTTACAACCAAATCAGTCGTGATGATAGGCATACCAGTAAGAACTCATATTGGAGATTCCTCGCAGAGGCGTGGAATGGCATAAGGCCGCTGGTGCAGCCGAATGCGGTGCTTGTGTGTCGTTTGGGTGCCAAGGGGATGCTTGAAGAAGAGATTTCGAACGGCCTCATAACGTCAGTTATGAGTGCCTTCCCTGACGCATACCTACTTACGCCTCCTACTCGCTCTGAAATCCGCAAACGGCAGACTGAGGCGTTTAGGCCTGGGAGTTCCGGCTGTTTGTTCGAAGTCGACTATGTGTTTGCTCTTCCTCCTACCCAGAGTGAAAATTTGATCTGAGGCTTTAGATTCAAGGTTTGTAATGTTGTCGTTTTGAATGGCTTCGCTCCTTTCAATCACATAATCTTTTTGACGAAGCACATTGTCAGCAATCCTTGGAGCTAAACGGACAGGCATCGGGAGAAAGAGGCCGCTTGAGTTACTCAACAAGTATGGTCATTAGCCTAATCGCCAAATAGCCTTTTCGCTGATTTCTCCGTCTGGAAACGCTGAAAGCTGATGATATGACACCCTCCAGAACTAGTATTGCCAACCTACCTCTACACCACGGCAAAGCACCTCGCTGGCTTTTTGAGCGCATGGTGAAGCTGTCACGTGAGATAACCCTGACCATAGTGATGGAGTTTGGCCCCGAGGAAATGCTCCGCCGCATGGCTGACCCATTCTGGTTCCAGGCCTTTGGTTGTGTGCTGGGATTCGACTGGCACTCCAGTGGGGTGACCACAACACTGTGCGGCGCACTCAAGGAGTCCCTGCGGGGTATGGAGCAGGAGACAGGCCTCTATATCACCGGTGGGAAAGGACGCATCTCCCGGCAGACGCCAGCCGAGATACTCAGTTTTGAGCCTTTCCTCTCAGCCGACCCTGAGGGGCTGGTCTATGCTAGCCGCATGGCAGCCAAGGTGGACAACACTGCTCTCCAAGATGGCTACCAATTGTATCACCACGTCTTTCTGTTCACCAGGGACGGTTCCTGGGCGGTGGTGCAGCAGGGAATGAATGAGGCCACCCGGTATGCCCGGCGTTATCACTGGCTCGGAGAACAAGTGGCAGACTTTGTCTGCGAGCCTCATTCCGGCATCTGCTCGGATAACATCGGGAAGGCGCTGAACATGGTGGCCAGCGAAAGTGAGCCGGCAAGGCGGACGGTAACTGAGATCGTAGTAGAGGAGAGGCCAGAGAAGCTACTGGCCGACCTGAAGAAGCTCAAGACCCTTACTCTGCCCGCCCGCCACCACCTCACCCTGGAGGACATCCATCCCGACAGGTTGAGCAAGATACTGATTCAGACCCATGAGCGAAGCCCGCAGAACTTCGAGCAGCTTTTGGGGCTGGAGGGGGTAGGTCCCAAGACCATCCGCGCCCTCAGCCTGGTATCCGAGCTGGTCTATGGTGTGGCCCCCAGCTTCAGAGACCCGGCGCGCTTCAGCTTCGCACACGGGGGCAAAGATGGCCATCCCTACCCTGTGGACAGAAAGACCTATGATAGGAGCATTGAGCTTTTAGACCAGGCTATCCGTCGGGCAAAAATAGGGGAGCCAGAAAAATTGAATGCCCTGCGCAGGCTCAGCCAGTTTGAGTGATAACTCGGGTCCCCATCGCGATAAGTCAAGACTGCCTAAAAAGAAGTGCAGGATACCTCCTGCCGGGGGTTTGGGGGTGTCCCCCATCCCCTCCTATAATTCCCCCCAAGATTGGGGGACAGGGGTTTGACACTTCAAAAAGCCCTTGACATTAGAAGGTTACGGTACTATTATTGTCACAAATTACAGTATAGAATATAGATATATAGTACCAAGTAGCATGACGCAGAAAGGAAACGGTGATGAGTGCAGGAGCTTGGGTAGGAATTGGCATAGCTGCCTTCGTGTTTCTAATGGTTTTGGTCCTCTGGGGTCTCTATAATGGCCTGGTTACCAGCAGGATGCATGTACGGGAATCATGGTCGGGCATCGACGTTCAGCTCAAACGACGCTCCAGCCTGATCCCCAATCTGGTGGAGACCGTCAAGGGCTACGCCGCCCATGAGCGGGAGGTATTCGAGAATGTAACCAAGGCCCGGGCTGCCCTTATGAACGCCGGTGATGCTAAATCGGCCGCCGAAGCCAACAATCAGCTAACCGGTGCCTTAAAAACCCTTTTCGCAGTCGCAGAAAACTACCCCCAGTTACGCGCTTCGGAGAATTTTATGCAGCTCCAAAAGGAGCTTTCAGATGTTGAGTCTAAGATCGCTTATGCCCGCCAGTTCTACAACGGCAACGTGATGTCCTATAACACCAGAATTCAAATTTTCCCCAATGTGCTCGTGGCCAGGCCCTTCGGTTTTACCCCGGCCGATTTCTTCGCCGCCACTGAGGAGGAGAAGGCTGACGTAAAGGTTAGCTTCGAGAAGAAACCCGCATGACCATTTATAGCAACATCAGCGCCAACCGTAGAAACACCTGGCTGCTTATGTTCGTCTTCGTCATCTTTGTCGCCGGGATAGTGGAGCTTATTGCCCTGGCTGTGGGCGGAAGCTACATCATCGGGATAGCCGCCCTCATCGTAGCGCTCATTTTCGTAACCATCAACTATTATACTGCCTCCTCTCTAGTGTTAAGTGTCTCCCGGGCTAGAGAGGTCAAGCGCGAAGACTATCCGGACCTCTACAATATTGTGGAGAACTTGTGCATCGGCGACGGGTTGCCCATGCCCAAGATATACATCATTGATGACAAGGCACCAAACGCTTTTACCACTGGGCGAGATCCACAGCATGCCCAGCTAGTGATCACCAGCGGCCTGCTCCAAAAGATGAATAAGCTGGAGCTTGAAGGAGTGATCGCTCACGAGCTTTCCCACATTAAGGACTATGATATTCGCCTGATGACCCTGATTGTAGTGCTGGTGGGGCTGGTAGCTTTGGTTGCCGACTTCATGCTCATTTTTACCTGGTTCGGCACAGGTAGCCGCCCCTCGAACCGCGGGCGAGGCGAGGGTGCTGTAGGTGCGATAATACTGCTGGCGGCTATTCTGGCAGCTATTTTTGCTCCTATAGCAGCCCAGCTCCTTCAGCTTGCCATCTCCCGTAACCGTGAATACCTGGCCGATTCTTCCGGTGCCCTTCTTACCCGCTATCCAGAGGGGCTGGCGAGTGCCCTGGAGAAGATAGCAGCGGACAATGAGCCTCTGGAGGTAGCCAACAAGGCTACGGCGCATCTCTATATCGCCAACCCATTGAAGGGGCATGAAAGCTGGGCCAACAACCTCTTTTCTACCCACCCCCCTATTGAGGAGCGCATCCGCCGGCTAAGGGCGATGTAAGGGGCTGTACTACTTCCCCCTCACCCTCTCCCATGTACCTGGTCTAAAATGTTACCCATGTTCGGTCTTTACAGTGAGCCATGGGGCTTTGTAATTTTTTGTACTATAATATTAAACTGCTGGGGGAAAGGTGTTGTACAGTGAGTTCCTTAATTTAACGGATGGCACAGAATGGATGGAACAAAGACTAACGATGAGTTGCTGGCCAAAGGCATTGCGCCAGACATAGGCTGTGACCGCTTTTCAGAAGGTGGCTGGCTTAAGACATCAGTCTGTGTGCCTGGCGAAATGGCTCTGACTATTTATATAGACAGTCAGGAGTTGGTTACTATCATGTGCACTCCTGCCAAGCTGACTTCCCTTGTTCTGGGGTTCCTATACTCAGAGGGCATAATTAAAAGCATCAAGGATGTGAGCAGTATGCGCGTGTGCGAGGACGAATCGCTGGCCGATGTGAAACTGAGCACCTCCGACTATAAGTTGCCCACAAAGCGCACACTGACCTCTGGCTGCGGCGGGGGTATCGCTTTTTCATCCCAGGCTCAAAAAGTAGTTTCCGACCTGGTGGTTATGCCAACAGAAGTTTCATCCCTGATGAAGCAGCTACAGGAGCAATCGGAGCTGTATCGTCTTTGTGGCGGTGTACACACTTCAGCTCTAGCCGACACCAAGAATCTACTGGTAGTGGCTGAGGACATCGGGCGACATAACACTCTGGACAGGATACAGGGCGAATGCCTGTTGAGAGGCCTGACAACCAAGGATAGGCTGCTACTGAGCACCGGGCGCCTTTCCTCTGAAATGCTGCTCAAAGCAGCCAAGATGGAGACCCCGGTTGTTGTTTCACGGAGTTCACCCACAGAGCGTGCCATTTCGCTGGCTCGTGACCTAGGCATCACCGTAGTTGGCTATGCACGTGCCAGCCGCCTGTCTGTCTATTCCCATCCAGGACGAATAGCGACTGTTCAGAGCTATTGACCTCGTTTGCTCTTTGTTGGTAAAATAATAGTGATTTTCTGCACTATCTTCGGAAGGGAGGCGGAAGTTGAAGTCGAACAACATCCCCGAGGTCATTGTCCAGCGTTTGCCGCTCTATTTCCGCGCTGTGGAACTACTGTCTAGACGCAAGGTAGAAGTAATCAGCTCACAGAACCTGGGCAGCTTTCTTAAAATAACCCCCACCCAAATCAGGAAAGACCTGAGCTACTTCGGCCACTTTGGCAAGCAGGGCAAGGGCTATAGTGTGAGCCGCTTGCATAAGGAATTGAGGTCTATCCTGGGTCTGGAACACCAGTGGTGCATGGCCCTGATAGGGGTGGGCCGCCTGGGCCGGGCCATACTGGGCTACGGCAGCTTTGAGCCACAGGGGTTCAAAATCGCCGCCTGCTTTGATACCGACCCCAAACAGATCGGCAAAAAGGTAAGCAATTGCGTTGTGCAGGATATTTCAGGGCTTGAGGAAAAGCTGCAGCAGAGCGATATCCACATTGCCATAGTGGCTGTGCCTCAAGACCAAGCTCAGAGGGTTATTGATTCGCTGGTGAAATGTGGCATCAGGTCTATCCTGAACTATGCCCCGATATGTGCCAGGGTTCCTGCAGGGATCAACATCAGAGATATAGACCCTGTGATGTCCTTGCAGACGTTGACCTTCCATCTGGCCAGCAATAGAGGAAGTTCTTCCAAGACTCGTTAACTGCAGCAGAATAGTGGTTCTGGCCTGTGTTTAGGGAGCGCCGCCGGTGGGTCTCTTGCGGCGTCTCTGAGCTACCTTGAGTCGGGCCAGTGAGCGGTGCAGTGCCAGCTCAGCGCGCAGGTGATCTATGCCCAGCTCGCCCCGGCTCTTGAGCCTCTCCTCGGCACGTTTCTTCGCCGCCTCTGCCCTGGCGATGTCAATCTCCTCGGCGCGTTCAGCAGCATCAGCCAGCACTATTATCTTATCAGGGCGCACTTCCAGGAACCCACCTGTAACAGCTAGAGAGATTTCTTCGCCTTCCTTCTTCACCCGCAACTCGCCAGGCTGGAGCATGGTCATCAAAGGAGCATGGTGGGGCAAGATGCCCAGGTAGCCCTGCACCCCCGGGGCAATCACCATGTTAACATCCTCGGAGAAGATCAGACGCTCAGCAGTAACAATCTCCAGCTTTATAGTGGACATCGGTGATTTTAACTCCCAGCTTCAAGCTTCTTGGCCTTCTCCACCGCCTCCTCGACAGTACCTACCATAAAGAAGGCCTGCTCCGGCAGGTGATCATGCTTGCCTTCCAGTATCTCTTTGAAGCCACGCACCGTCTCCTTCACAGGCACGTACTTGCCGGGGATGCCGGTGAATGTCTCAGCCACGAAGAACGGCTGAGAGAGAAAGCGCTGGATACGGCGTGCCCGGGCCACGATCAACTTGTCCTCTTCGCTCAGTTCCTCTATGCCCAGGATAGCGATGATGTCCTGCAAGTCCTTGTAGCGCTGAAGCACTCGTTGCACACCTCTGGCTGCCTGGTAGTGCTCTTCACCCACTACCCTGGGGTCCAGGATGCGGGAGGTGGAGGCCAATGGGTCCACGGCGGGGTAGATACCCTGCTCGACGAGGGCACGTTCGAGGGCGACAACCCCGTCCAGATGCCCGAAGGTGGTGACGATGCCGGGGTCAGTGTAGTCATCCGCAGGTACATAGATGGCCTGGAAGGAGGTGATAGATCCTTTCTTTGTGGAGGTGATACGCTCCTCCAACTCGCCCATCTCGGTGGCCAGCGTCGGCTGGTAGCCCACCGCCGAGGGCAGGCGGCCCAGAAGCGCCGATACCTCCATGCCGGCCAGGGTGTAGCGATAAATATTGTCTATAAAGAGCAGCACATCCTGCCCTTCTACATCGCGGAAATACTCGGCCATAGTCAGCCCGGTAAGCCCTATCCGCAGCCTGACGCCAGGCGGCTCGTTCATCTGCCCGAAGACCAGCACCGTCTTGTCGATAACACCTGAGGACTTCATCTCTAGCCAGAGGTCGTTGCCCTCTCGGGAGCGCTCTCCCACCCCAGCGAAGACAGACACTCCGCCATGCACGCTGGCTATGTTGCGAATCAGCTCCTGGATGATGACCGTCTTGCCCACACCAGCCCCACCGTAAGCGCCCACCTTGCCGCCCCTGGTGAAGGGGGCTATCAAGTCCATGACCTTGATTCCAGTCTCCAGCATCTGGGTGGTGGTCTGCTGTTCCTCAAGGGATGGCGCCGGCCGGTGAATGGACCAGCGTTCTTTAGCCTCAACTGCCCCCAGATTGTCCAGAGGCTCGCCGAAGACATTAAACAGTCTACCCAGCGTGCCTTTCCCAACGGGCACTGCCACCGGCTTGCCAGTGTCTACGGCTTCAGCCCCACGCTGCAGCCCCTCAGTGGGGCTCAGAGCCAGACAGCGAACCCAGTTATTGCCCACATGCTGCTGGGTCTCCAGGACTATTTTGTTCCCGTTGATGGGGATTTCTACGGCATTGAACAGCGCCGGCAATGATTCCGGGGGAAACTCCACATCAACTACAGTCCCGATTACCTGGGCTACTTTGCCTTTTGCCATTTTTCAACCTCGTCACATTGGTCTATTCTGTGACCGCCGCCGATCCGGCCACCTCTAGGATGTCCCTAGTTATCATCTCCTGGCGGGCTTTATTATAGGTGAGCGTCAGGTCTTGGATAAACTCATGGGCGTTTTCAGTGGCATTGCGCATGGCCACCATGCGTGCCGATTGCTCGCTGGCTATGGTCTCCACAATAGCGTGGTAAACCTCACGTTCCACGAAGCGGGGCAATAGCTGGGCCAGCACAAAGCTACTGCTAGGCTCGTAGATATATTCCACGTTTTGTCGCTTTACTATGGGCGCTGGCTCTATAGGCAACAACTGCTCCATAACAGGCCGCTGGGTCATGGTGGTGACAAAGCGTGGGTAGGCCAGATATACCAGGTCAGTGTTCCCATTGGTGTAATCATCTATGACGCAGCGGGCGATGGGCAATACGTCCAGAATGCCGGGGCGGTCGCCCAGCCCGGTGAACTCAGCATGCACGTTGAAACCGTAGCGCATCAAAAAGTCCCGCCCCTTGCGCCCCACAGTTATTAAGCTTACTGGAACCGTCTGCTGTTGAATAAAGTTGACGGTAAGGCGGTTTATGTTGGAGTTAAGGCCACCGCACAGGCCGCGGTCAGCGGTGATGTGTATTATCTCAATGTGCTTTACCGGGCGTCGCACCAGCAGCGGGTGCACATTGCCCTCCTCGACGGGCCGTGCCGCCAGGTCAGCCAGCACCTGGGCGATCTTCTCGGCATAGGGTCTGGCTGCCAGACCCCGCTCCTGAGCACGTCTCATCTTGGAGGCGGCGATCATCTCCATAGCCCTCGTTATCTTGGCAGTGCTCTGTATGCTGCGGATGCGGCGCTTGATAATGCGTATATTAGGCATAGTCTAAAACTTTACCGTCTTCTTGAATTCGGCGATGGCTGCTTTGAGATTCTCCTCGGTCTCCTTGCTCAGTTGCCTATCCTGAGCGATACTTTTGCCTATTTCGGGATGGCTGGCTGCCATAAAGCGGTGGAACTGGCTCTCAAAGGCAGATGCTTTATCCACAGGCACGTCGTCCAGGTAGCCATTGATCACGGCATAGAGGATGATAACCTCCTGCTCCAGGGACATGGGCACGAATTGTGGCTGCTTCAATATCTCCACTGTGCGCTGGCCTCGCTCCAGTTGGGAGCGAGTGGACTTGTCCAGGTCGGCGGTACCGAACTGGGCGAAGGCGGAAAGCTCTCGGTACTGAGACAGGTCAATGCGCAGCCGCCCAGCCACCTGCTTCATGGCTTTGGTCTGGGCTGCTCCGCCCACGCGGGATACGGAAAGGCCGACGTTGATGGCTGGCCTGACGCCGGCATTGAACAGGTCGGTCTCCAAATAAATCTGGCCGTCGGTAATGGAGATTACGTTGGTGGGTATATAGGCGGACACGTCACCGGCCTGAGTCTCAATAATGGGCAGTGCGGTGAGTGAGCCACCGCCACGTTCCTTATTATACTTGGCGGCACGCTCCAACAGCCGGCTGTGCAAATAAAAGACATCGCCTGGGTAGGCTTCACGGCCAGGCGGCCGGCGCAGCAGCAGCGATAGCTGGCGATAGGCCCAGGCATGTTTGGAGAGGTCATCGTAGACCACCAGGGCATCACGCCCCTGCTCCATGAACTCCTCGCCCATGGCGCAGCCGGAGTAGGGGGCTATATACTGCATGGCCACCGACTCTGAGGCAGTGGCCGCCACCACTATGGTATGCTCCATGGCCTTGTGCTCCTCCAGGGTGGCCACCAGTTGAGCTACCTTGGAAGCTTTCTGGCCAACAGCCACATAAATGCAGAGCAAATCACGGCCTCGCTGGCTGATAATGGTATCAATGGCGATGGCCGTCTTGCCAGTAGAGCGGTCTCCGATAATGAGCTCGCGCTGTCCCCGTCCGATGGGAATCATGGCATCAATAGCCTTGATTCCGGTATGAACCGGTGTAGTTACAGGCTGGCGCAATACCACGTTGGGGGCCACCCGTTCCACAGGGCGGGTGCGATCGGCCTTGATAGGGCCCTTCCCATCCAGAGGCCGTCCCAGGGCATCAACCACCCGTCCGATAAGCGCCTCACCCACCGGCACCTCAACAATCCTGCCAGTGCAGCGGGCCTCATCCCCCTCCTTGATCTCGGAATAGTCTCCAAAGATGATAGCGCCTACGCTGTCCTCTTCCAGGTTGAGGGCTACCCCCATGACACCCCGGGGGAATTCTATAAGCTCATTGTATTTGACTGCGCTCAGGCCGTGAATGCGGGCGATACCGTCACCCACCTCCACCACGGTGCCCACGTCCACTAGCCCCACTACAGTGCCGAACCGTTCGATTTGCTGCTTTATGATTGAGGTTATATCCTGGCCTCTGGCCATGATGCCTCACCTCCACTTTATATGACCAATTTCGCTTATTTACCCGCTCTGCTGGTGGTCTCAGCAAGGCTCCTCTTCAGAGACTCCAGACGACTGCGGGTGCTGCCGTCAAGAAGTTTGTCATCTATGCGTGCCACCACACCGCCTATTATGTTTGGGTCCACCTGACTCTCTATCACTACCTGTCCCTTGACAAGCTGTGCCAGAGCCTGGCTCATTTTCTGCTGCTCTTCAGCTTCCAAAGGGACAGCGGTGGTGACAACCACATGCCTGATGCCCCGATGAGCATCCACAAGACGCTCATATTCTTCAGCTATTTGCGTGGCCAGCCCCAGCCGGTTTCTGGCGGTGAGCAAGTAAGCCAGGTTCAACACCAGAGGATTGATACCTTCCAATTGCTGAGCTAGCAGTTTCTGCTTATCCTGGAAATACACCTTGGGGCTCTCCAGAACAGCCAACAACTCCGGTATGCTCACCGCCTCAGCAATTTGCCTGAGGTCGGAGCGCCAGCGGTCTAGCTCTCCCTTATCTCGGGCTATTTCAAACGCAGCCTGAGCAAAGCGCCTGGCTGAAGCCGGGCGTGCCATAGCTTAGCTCCCTTTGAGGCCACCGCTCTCCTGGAGCACTTCCTCAATAAGTTTACTGTGAGTTTTCTTGTCCAGCTCTTTCTGGATCACCTTCTCAGCGGCCAGGATAGCCACATCAACGAACTCCTTGCGTAGTTCCTCTATGGCCTCATCCCTCTCTTGCTGAATCTCCTGGCGTGCTCGCTCAATGATCCGCCCCGCCTCCTGGCGGGCTTCAGAGCGGGCCTCTTCTTTGAGCTTTTCCCCGATCTGGCTGGCCTGGGCTATGGTCGCCTGGGTCTCCTGGCGGGCCTGCTCAAGTTCCTTGCGCACATCTTCCTCCACCTGTGCCTGGCGCTGCTTCAAGCGTTCAGTCTCCTCCATGCTCTCTTGGATCCGCTGGGAACGCTTGTCCAGCATCTTGAGGAGGGGCTTGTACAGCACGAAGTAAAGCAGCGCTATCAGGATGGTGAAGTTTACGAGCTGCGCAATGAGAACGCCCGTATCAATGCCCAGCTTCTTCAACGAAGCTCCCTTCCGTGTAAATTATAACGATCCTGGCCTCACATGGCCATGAGCTATCTGATTATGCAGTTGGCCTAGTGTCCCAATCTTAGGCGACCATGGCCAAAATGACGGCCACGATCAAAGCATAAATGCCAAGGGCCTCAGCAAAGGCGATAGCCAATATCATGTTGGTCAGGATGTTGGGGGCCGCCTCAGGATTGCGTCCGATGGACTGCAGGGCAGAATAACCGATAAGCCCGATGCCCAACCCCGGACCTAAAAGGCCGGCGCCCGCGGCTATGGCAGCTCCTAACATTTTAGCTGATTCAGGATCCACTATTCAACCTCCTTTTTTTCTGTGCACCGGCATTCGACCGGTTGCCAGAGCAATAATCAAGGTTCGGGTTTATGACCCGGGGCAGTTTTACTCGTGCCGACTCAGCACAGCATGTACCACCAGCCCACCAATGACGCACCCCCCCACGAAAAACAGGCCCACTAGTACAGCGATGCCTACATCCATAAAAACCTCCCACTAAAAGTAGTCCTCAATGTTTCACCTCGGCGTGGCCTTCCTCCTGGTCATGGCTGGCCACCGCAGTACTGGCAAAGACCAGGGTAAGCCCGGCGAAAATCAACGCCTGGACAAAACCGATAAAGAGCTCCAGCCCGTAAAATACAGTGGAGAACACAAAGGGAATTAAAAATGCTGAGACGAGCAATAGAATTTCCCCGGCAGTCATATTGCCAAAAAGTCGGAAGGTGAAGCTGAGTATCCGGATAAGCTCGCTGATGGCCTCCAGAACTCCTACGAAAACTTCCACCAGCCCTACGACTATTTTGCCCTGGCGCAGGCTAGCCAGTCTGACGAATTTTCTCATATATACCCGGAAGCCCATGCTGGCGACTCCCCAGTACTCCACCGAGCAGAATGAGACCAGAGCTATAGCCAGGGGCACATTGATATCGGTGTTGGCCCCTCTGAAGAGCGAAACCCCGCCGTAGGTAACGCTATTGAATATGGGCAGCAGCGATAGCCAGGCATTAGTGATGACGAAAAGGAAGATGGAGGCCACTATAAAGAAGAAGCGACGGCCATTTTCTTTACCCGCCACCCCCTGAATAAAACTGAGCATGGCTTCCACCAAAGCCTCCATGAAGTTTTGCAGCCCGGTGGGCACCTCTTTCATCTTTCTGGTGGCAAAATAAGCCAGCAGGCCCAGGACAAGAATGGTGAGCCAAGTGGCCAGTATGGTGTTGGTCAAGGAAAAACCGGCGAAGAGGCCAAAGAGTGGCTCAGGTGCCAGGGGTGACTCCGCTTTCACCTTTACACCTTTATCCCGCAACGTCTCAACCAGGTTATGTCCCGTGAAAGTCGTTTCCAGTGTGGGGGCCTGATTACCCTTCAGGGTAATCCCGAGCAGTTCGCCACCCTCTGTTATGGTCTCCACCTGCTCCGCCTTGCCCGCTTTGGCTTTCTGGCCTGCTTTGGCTTTGGTGATAAGCTCGTCAAAGGAGATGGTTTGCAGCCCTGCTGGTACCGTTCCTTCCTCTACCTTCACGCCTGACAGCGGTTTCGCGGGCAGCCATTTTTCTGGGAGGATTTTGGAGAATTTGCTCTGCCCAATAGGACCACTGATGAGACCAAGAATTAGAAGAGCAAAAACGACCAGACCCGCGAAAAGAACTATGCGGCTGGAGCACCCTAGCTTAGCCACTAGTTGCTCTCCTTACCTTGTCCTGGTTTCTTGGGCTTCTGGACGCCCGGGGCCAGCATGCGCCATACACCGTATAGGGCAAGGAACGTGCCCAGCGTAAGGAAGACCAAAGAAAGAGCCGGTTCGGTATCAAGCCACTTGTCCAGCAATATACCAATGACAGCTCCCCCAACGATACAGATGGCTACGAACCACCCCACCCCCAAGAGCTTGAAAACGAAGTCTCTCCCCGTCATCGAAACTGCCTCAAACGTTGCGCAGTATACCACATGCCATGACAGGCGTCAACCATTTTGGGGCAATCAAACAGCCCCGAAGTTTTCGGGGCTGACGCAAAATGGTTATATGGCCGGCTCACTTTTTGCTGCTGAAGAGACGGCTGAAGTCACCGTCGAAATCTTTCAAGAACTTGTGCATCTCCAGGATGTCATCGGCGGCTATTCTGCCATTTCTGCCGAACCTGGCTAGCTCTGTTTCCGAGAGGTCGGTGATTACCTCAGGCGCTTTACCCTGTCTGATCACGGCAGCCACCAGACCCTGAGTCTGACAGGCAGAGCAATATACACTTAAAAACCAGACATCATCATGGTGGCCCAATACATTTATGTGGCCTGGCTCATAGTGTTTATTGCACGTGCCACATTTCATACTGGCCAACAACCGCTTGACGAATCGCTCGTCCACAGAGGACTCCTCTTCTGGATAGCTCAGGCTTTGCCCTGACCCAGGTCATCCAAATCCAGCGTCTTGATGAAATCATAAAAGGCGGATAGCCGTCTTATCTCTTCCTCTCCGGCCTTCTCGTCTGGTTGGCTGCTGGGCACAGGCTTGCCTGTTTCACTGTCAAGGATGATCCCTGCTCTGTCTATCACCGTCTCGGCGGCAAAAATAGGCACGTCAACCCGGACAGCCAGGGCGATAGCATCACTGGGACGTGAATCTACTTCCAGGTTGCGACTGTCTATGGTGAGGTTGATCCTGGCGTAGAAAGTGTCATCGCGCAGGTCATTTACCAAAATATAGTTCACCTTAGCCCCCAAATCTTTAACCATATTGCGCAACAGGTCATGAGTAAGGGGGCGAGGCGTCTCTACCCCTTGCAGTTTCATAGCGATAGCATCGGCCTCGGCCTGACCAATCCAGATAGGCAGATATCGATCAGAGGACTTCTCTTTGAGAATGACCACCCGCTGGTAATTCATCAGACTCATGCGGATGCTATCAATTATCATCTCAATCATTAAGGCTCTCCTGCCCCGGTTGCCATATTATAGATTGTAGCTATTGGCTGCCAGACTGTCAACCAGAAAGGAACAAGAGGGAACTGAGGACGTGGTTTTTAAACATAGCCCCGAGTAACCTCACCGCCTGACTGGCATCCCCATCCCCGGATCATTTAGTCCGGGCATCTTTTGGATTCCTCCCGGTTACCAGTCGGCCTGCTTGACTACTCGGGACGAGCAAAATGATAACACCATTTGGCAGGGTTGTCAATAGCCGTCAGCTTTGGCGTTGGAGCAAAAACCAAATTGAGGCAAAGGCCCACCTACGGCAGGTGACCAACGGCATAAATGTCATTACTCTGAAAATAGCAGAGAGTCCAGATAGACTAAGCCTCTCTGACAGGTCTAGGGTATTCTCCAGATAACAGACGGGCTCCGAAAAATCAGAGCCCGTCTGTGTGTTCCACCCTGCGTGTTGTGGGAGCTTAGCTTTCCAGTATCTGCATTGCCTCTTCACGGTAGGCGTTCATCAAATAGGGTATGCCAGTAACTTTGACACACTCTTCGGTGAGAGACATGAGTTCCCTACGTGTAATTGCACCTACGTTAAAGCACCTTGCTCCTGCCATCAACTGCTGCAGACCCACCTTGATCTTCTGGCTGTAGCTATAGATACCAATCGCTCCCAGCGGGATATTGTTGATTTCTTTGGAACCAACGAGATTCTTGACTTCCTCGTAACAGACGAAGATCTCCTCAACTGTTGAACCAAACTGGCTGACGGTATTCGGCAGCTTCCCTTCCTTAAGCCAGTTGGCAATGTTCTTGCCGACCATGCCCGGAATCATTAAGGCGCGTCCCATGCATATCGCTTTGGTAAATGGAGCACCGAGCGCCAGCGCTTTGAACACGCCGTCTTCGCTGCTGAACCCGCCAGCGAAGGCGATATCAGGCGCACGCTCACCTCTATCAGCAAGCTTCTTGCAGAACTCGTAGGTTGCTGCATGCAGATACAAGCTGGGCATGCCCCATTCCTCCATCATTCTCCAGGGGCTCATGCCGGTTCCGCCGGAGGCACCATCAATGGTCAGCAGGTCGATCTTGGCCTTTGACCCCCACTTGATGGCCATAGCCAGCTCGCGGAGTCCGTAGGCACCGGTCTTGAGAGTGATGCGCTTAAAGCCCAGTTTCCTGAGACGCTGGACTTCGGCATAGAATGCCTGCTCCTCTATGAACCCCAGCCGGCTGTGGCGCTCGAATTCCTTGATGGCACCATCCTTGTAAGCTGCCTGACTCACTGGATTGGAAGGATCCGGAGTAATGATGTACCCGCGTTTCTGAAGCTCCAGGGCTCGTTCCAGAGAATTAACCTTTATCTCCCCGCCGATACACTTTGCTCCCTGTCCCCATTTCAGTTCGATGGTATTCAGGCCATGTTTCTTGCTGACGTACTCAGCAACACCGAGCCGGGTATCCTCAACGTTCATTTGCACCAGAATTTCACCGTAGCCCTGGTGATAGCGTCGATACTGCTCAATACGGCGGTCCATATCAGGTGAAAGAACGATCTTGTTCTTGGAATCCAGTTTAAGCTGGGGGTCAATACCGCATACGTTTTCGCCGCAGACCAGGGTGACCCCGCTGATTGCTGCGCCGACGGCGAAATGTTCCCAGTTCTTGCGAGCTATTTCGGTAGAGCCTAAAGCTCCTGTGAAGATGGGTACCTTCATCTTCACTTTGATATCCCAACCATACTCTGTCTCTGTGCTAACCGCAGGGAATGTGGCCGTGTCCGGATTGCCAGCAGTACCCTTGGGCAACCCATTAGCGCCCAGTGCATATCCCTGGATGTTCAGGTGGGAATAATCTACGGGGTAGTCCTTGTCACCTCCGGCGGTGATTTCCCCGAATGGTCCAGGGTAAATGAGCTCCCGCCCGCGGAAAGTTGCCTTGAACACCTCGCAGTTCCCCGCGCAACCGTCAATGCAGCGGGTGCATAGACCACTCATGGGCACTACACTTCTGGAACGATTGGCAGTTCTGGTGGCATCATTGGCATTTGGTCGTTGCAGATTCACTTTTATCCTTCCTCCATTTTCTTTAAAGTATGATTGGCAAACAGTTGCCAGTTATACGGCAATGGGTTGCCGTTACCACTTGGATAAGATATTACCATTATGAACAGCATGTGTCAAGCAGGGGCTCTACAGTGCCTATGGCTCCAACGTATATGGCATAATTGCCGCAACGTGCAGTGATGTTACGTTGCTGCATGTGCGTGATTTGGCGATATCTAGAATGGTTCCGGCAATTGACAATTTCCATTCCTGGCACTAGAATTCATCTATGATGCCAGAAAGAAAGACTCAGAAAGAGCTTTCGATTTTGAGTGTTCTCAAAGCTAGAGATATGCCCCTCACCAGTTCTATGATTGCTGAGGAGCTTTCAGCGCTGGGGCATGAGATCAGCGAGCGAACGGTACGCCTTTATCTTCAGGAGATGGATGAAAACGGCCTCACCCAAAGTCTCGGCAGGCGAGGGCGTCGTATAACGGAGCTGGGGCTGGGGGAACTGGATTCTGCCAATACTATTGAGCGAGTCGGTTTCCTTTCCGCCAAGATTGACCGGATGACCTATCGCATGAATTTCGATCTCACCAACAAGTCCGGGACGGCGGTGGTGAATATCACGCTGGTGGAGCCAAAACAACTGATAGCGTGTGTTCACATGATGAGCAAGGTATTCGAGGAAGGGTATGCTATGGGGCACCTGGTAGCCCTCTTGGGACAGGGCGAGCGCGTTGGTCATATTATCGTGCCTGATGGCATGGTAGGTATAGGTACTGTGTGTTCCATTACTTTGAACGGAGTGCTGTTGAAGTACGGCATACCCACAAATTCCCGCTTCGGCGGGCTACTAGAACTTCAGGACAAAAAGCCGACCAGGTTCGTTGAAATCATCACCTATGATGGGACCAGCATAGACCCTCTTGAAGTTTTCATTCGCAGTGGTATGACAAACTATCTGGGTGCAATTAAAACAGGCAACGGTAGAATAGGCGCCAGTTTTCGCGAATTCCCCTCAGAAAGCCGAGAGCTGGTGGAAGAACTGGCGCAGAAGCTCCATAAAGTGGGACTTGGCGGATTTATGAGAATAGGGCACCCAGGCCAAGCACTCCTACAAATACCGGTTAGTGAGGGAAGAGTAGGGGCGATCGTTATCGGTGGGCTCAATCCGGTGGCTGTTTTAGAAGAGATGGGCATCCGCGCTTATTCCCGGGCGATGGCCGGGTTGCTTGACTTCAACAAGTTGTTCCGCTATGAGGAGCTAGAAGAACGGGTCCGTGCTCTTGCGTAGGTATATTCAAGTCACGGAAAAACCCTGATACTTGCCCTTATTCATCACTATATCGAGTTCGCCTAATAGGGGCGAAGCAATCTTACCATCTCCTAGTATTGCTAATACTGAGTTCTACAGTATTCTAAACGAACTATAGGCATTTGACTGGCAGTATTTACAGACAATAATGCCATTTATAACTCGTATTCACCTTCTATTGGCTCTTTGCTTTTGCTGTTCCATATTTCCTCAAAGTCATCCTTGTAACCAGCGAATTTATTATATTCCTTGTTGGCTCTCACAAGGTAAATTTGTCTCTCATCCCTGGGTACGGAAGGGTCAAGAATTTGCACTGTAATCCAACCTTTATTTGGTAGGTCAGGGTCATGTATGGTTATAGCTTTTTCTCTGTATTCTTTATGCCACCTTACTTTAGCACTGTGGTTTATTGCCTCTTTTGTTGTGGCTTTTATCTGATTCATGATTTTGCCCATATCTTCTTGAGCAATAGCAACAACTTTTTGCAAAGCTGCATTGTTTGTACTTGGTTCAAGAAGTAGAACTTTTTTAATTGTTCCATAATTGAATAACCTGTCGTTAGTTATTCTGTCTCCTGTGTGCCACATACCCCATACTGTCTTAGATTCTTGTATGGCTCTCCGTAGTGACGGTATCTCGGACTCAAAGGGTTTAGCAATGTTCCAAATGAAAATAATTATGCCAATAGCTGCAAGGATGCATCCAGAAATGACAAATATCCATCCTACCTTATGACCACTGCCATTTTGCAAAATAATTGGGATTCCAATGCCAATGAATGCCAAACCAATACTGAATATAATTTCAGCGAGCAGAATTCTTTGTTTCTTGACTCTGTCCAGTAATTGTTTAGCCATGTTTCTATTCTAATAATTGTCTTGGTCAATTTCAACTAAAAGGGAATAATACCTTCCAAACCGGGCAACTTGATTTTCCGTCAGCCATTCTGTTATAAGCTTAGTGCTAATAATTATCATTCCTCAGGATTCTCACCATGAGGCTCAATAGTGTTTCTGGCGTATACGTGGAAGAGTCAATTTCCACCTGAGCCAGAAATAATCATCTGGCTAATTTCTAACCTTTCTGATAAAAGATTATCCCAGGTGCCAGTAGCGGTGACTTAGGCGTTGATTCAAGCCGTGAGTAGCAGTGAAATGTATACCTATAACCTAAACAGTAGTATATGATAAATTCGCAGAACAATTGGACTGGCACAGATTCCCTTGACAATAATGTGCATTTATGCTAACTTAAATTAAGTCGCCTTAAATCGTCACAGGAGGGCTAAACTGATATGAGAAGTGAACGGGTGGAAGAATATCTCGAGGCGATCTCTAGGAGACAAAAGACCGAAATGCCTGTTTCTACGTCCTCTCTAGCGGCTGATTTGGGCGTCTCTCTGCCAGCCGTCACGGATATGATCAGAAGGCTCGAAGCTGATGGGCTGATAGAGTATGAACCTAACAAGGGGGTTTCACTCACTTCTGAAGGCAGCCGAGCAGCATTGAGCACTATCAGGCGACATCGCCTCTGGGAGAGGTTTCTTACAGATATTCTCGGATTGAGATGGGACAAGGTACACGACGAAGCTTGTCGTCTCGAACATGCTACTTCACCAGAGACGGAAAAGAGACTAGCCTCACTTCTAGGCGATGCCGACACCTGCCCTCATGGCCAACCTATTCCAGACAAGAATGGAAATGTCAAGGATCAGAATGTCAGGCCGCTTTCGGAGTTTGAAACGGGCCAAAAAGTGCTCATATCCGCGGTTGTAAAGGAGGATGGCCGGCTGTTGAGAAAGATAGCAAAATGGGGATTAAAGCCGAAGTCGATTGTGAAGATTGAAAAGAAGAATGATGACGGCTCCTTAGAGCTGAAGATGGACGGGCAAATATTGCGGCTGGATAAATCGACCGCGGATTATCTCATGGCAATTCCTCTCTTCGCAGGTAAAGAGGCGGTTGACGAGGAAATCCCGGTAAGCAGACTCCTGAACGGAGAATCGGGTATTTTTAAAACGTACACTGGAGAGAGGGCGATGTTGGGACGGCTCATCTCGTTAGGATTCACTCCAGCCAGTTCAGTGAGAATGATAGAGAATTTCAGGAGCGGCCCGATCTTGGTCAAACTCCATGATGTGGAAGTAGCTCTTGATCGAGAAATGGCTGCCAAGATAATAGTTACAAGAAATAATCTGGGATGCTAGTGAAACCAGACGAGAAGGCCCTTGTCGTAGCACTTGCCGGAGCCCCTAATGTGGGCAAGAGTACCGTTTTCAACCTTTTAACAGGTCTCTCCCAGCACGTAGGGAACTGGCCTGGGAAGACTGTGGAACAAAAGACTGGGATAGTCCGCCATAATGGTTTGACCATCCAACTGGTAGACCTGCCAGGCACATACAGCCTCACCGCCAACTCACTGGAAGAGCAAATTGCCCGAGACTACCTGGTAACAGAAAAGCCTGATCTTGTTGTTGCCCTGCTCAATGCGGCCAGCCTGGACCGCCACCTCTATCTAGTCACTGAACTCATGGAGTTAACTCCGCGTTTGATAATTGCCCTGAACATGGTGGATGTGGCCTTACAGGAGGGAATAAAGATAGATGTCAAAGCACTTGAGTCAGCGCTGAATATGCCGGTTGTCCCTATGGTAGCTAGTAAGAACCAGGGTTTAAAGGAGCTAGTGGAGGTCATCGCGCAGAAGTGTGGTAAACCGGTAGACTCTCAGGCTGTGGGACATGTTGAGTTTGGCAGCCAGATTTCGGGTGACATAGCTCATATTGAAAGTCTTTTAACAGATGAGGACACGAATCCTTATCCGAGGCACTGGGCGGCTATGAAGATGTTGGAGGGAGACAGCCAGATCAACAAGTTACTCAAGAATCGCCTATCGGAGGACAGATGGGCAGAACTCGACTTATTTCTCAACGACAAGGAGTCTGCTGCGTTAACCTTAGCCGGACTTCGCTTCGATTGGGTTAAAAATGTGTTATCGTCTACTCAAGAGAAGCCCCCAATAGGGCGGGTCTCTTTTACTGAGAAGCTTGACCGTGCTGCAACACATCCGATCTGGGGACTGGTAACTCTGGCGGTAGTCATGAGCCTGATCTTCCTCGTGGTTTATGGCATTGGCATTCCTACGCAGCATTCCCTTCAGGTCAGTTTGATTGAAAGGGCGCAGGCACTGGTATTGGACCATATGCATTTCATGCCAGACTGGCTACAAAGCTTCTTTGGCAATGGCCTTCTGGGAGGGGTTGGAATGGTTCTTACCTTTGTCCCAATACTGTTCCTCTTCTTTATGGTTTGGGGTTTTCTGGAAGATGTCGGGTACACGGCACGGGTAGCTTTCGTCACAGATAGGTTCATGCACTTCCTGGGTCTGCATGGCAAGTCGTCTTTGCCACTACTCCTGGGTTTTGGTTGTAACGTACCTGCAGTAATGGGAACGCGCATTATAGAGTCGAAACGGGCTCGTCTTTTAACAGTGCTATTGGCTCCTCTTATTCCCTGTGCAGGCAGAATGGCAGTAATCGGAGTGATAGCAGCAGCGATCTTCGGTGGACAGGCAATAATAGTAGCACTAGGAGTCATCGCAATCAGCTTAGTGGTGTTGGTGGTTTTAGGGTTGCTAATGAACCGCTTTGTATTTGGTAGCAAGAGGTCTGCTCTAATGATGGAACTGCCGCTTTATCACGAGCCAAATCCACGAACCATCGGGTTGATTTCCTGGCAGCGAACCACAGCATTCATCAAACGCACCGGAACAGTCATATTGGTCGTGTCTATCATCATCTGGATTCTGTCCTATTTCCCGGGAGGCAGCATTGAAGAAAGCGTCCTTGGCCGCATTGGTATATGGCTTGAACCGTTTAGCAAACTAATGGGATTGAGTTGGCAGCCTATGGTGGCTCTGTTAACCAGCTTCGTAGCCAAGGAGAATACTATAGCAACCCTTGGCGTGTTGCTTGGCGGAGGAAATGCTGGGCTTAGTCAAGCTCTTCGGGGGATACTGACACCTGCTGCAGCGATTGCCTTCCTAGTGGCGCAGGTTCTTTTTGTTCCCTGTGTCGCCACGCTATCAGCGATCCGTCAAGAGACCGGAGGCTGGCGCTGGGTTGCCTTTTCCCTGAGCTTGCAACTAGTACTCTCGTTCTCACTCGCCATTGCAGTGTTTCAAATAGCTAGACTATTGGGAGTGTAGTTAGGTGACATTATGGTAACCTCTTGCACCTAATCCACAGAAGGCATGGATATCCGAGGAGCGGGAGCGCCTGCAGGCTGAGCTCGCTACAGCCCAGCGCCACGAGGGGGGGCAAGACCGCTCTGGCTATAATTTTGTTCATCTTTCCATTTGCTTTTGTGGTGGGCTATGTGCTCCACTTGATATTAAATGGCCTGGGAGTTACATTATATGGTGTAATTTTTGTGCCCATTATTTTCACGCCAGCCAGGCAATTACTTGCCGGGGCTGTGCTCTGCAGTACACCTGTCATTTAATCAGGTGTCCCCGTTGTGGCTATGAAATGCCTCAGTAACCCAGACTGATGAGGCTATGGCGCGCTTGGAGGAGGCGCAAATGAAGCTGGAAGAGAAGTCTGAGGAACTGCTGGAAACACTGTGGATTCATACCCAGGAGAGGAAGCGAGACTCTCTATCCTCAACGGAGCTAGAGGTGAACCAGGGCAATGAGCCACTCAGCCAACTGGTGAAAGCGGGCTGTGTGTCTGTCACTGATAGCCTGGTAAGACCTATTTATGTGCGTCTGGGAGAGACGGAACCAACGTCCCCACCTGAAAAAAGCCCTCGCCGATGGCGTTGGGGCTGGTGGAGGGCCAGGTGAGCCGGCTGGCGGCGCTGTCTCTGTGGCTGCTTGTTTTGCTTGCTCCGCTATTCCCTGTCTCTGCCGATGAACTGTTGACCAACGGCGACTTCGAATCAGGCACCACAGGCTGGACATGGACTGGTGGTCAGCTTTCTACGACGCAGGAACAGGAATATGTTCACGGCGGCCAGTCTCAGTCTGCTGCCTGCTTCAGCAGCGATGACACTCCTCTTGAGTTTAAGTATTTCTACCAGGAGATACCTGTACAGCCGGGCAGCAGCTATACTTTCAGCGGCTGGGCGATGGCGATAAAGAATGCGCCTGGCATTGAGATGGTCTATCTCCAGATAGATTTTGTGCTTGGAGACGGAGAGAGCACCCCAGGTGGCCGATCAGCCGAACTATGCGACAATGATCCAAATGATCCAAATTATTGCTTTCTGACAGTGACAACTACTGCCCCTTCCCAGGCTGTCAAAGCACGACTCAAGGCTGTGCTCAAACCAGCCTCTGCGGATCCCGCCGTGGCCTACTTTGATGACCTGAGTCTGGATGGCCCTACGCCTAGCCCAACGCCAACCCTTACACCCAGCCCAACGCCAACCCTTAGTCCCAGCCCAACGCCAACCCTTACGCCCAGCCCAACGCCAACCCTTAGTCCTAGTCCAACGCCTACACTTACGCAACCTGTATACACCTCAGCTAAAGAAGGGGATGTGGTCATTAATGAAGTAATGTATAACCCGCTTGAAAGCAGTGCCGAATGGCTAGAGTTGTTCAATCGCAGCGAAGCTGCGGTGGCGCTGGTTGGATGGACGATAAGCGATAACATCGGGACTGACCTTATCCCCAGCTTGAATCTGCCTCCGGGCGGCTTTGCTCTGGTGGCGGCCAACCAGATGGCTCTACCAGCAGACTTTGCGGGTCTAGCCGTGTTGCTGGCAGATGGGCGCTTTGGCAACGGGTTGGCTAACAGCGGTGACCGACTGGTACTGCGAGATGGCACAGGCAAGGTGATTGACGCTTTGTCTTACGGAGATGACACCTCTATCCTGAATCCCGCTTGTCCCACAGTGGCCAGAGGTCATTCTCTGGAGAGACGCTCTGCTGGCCTTGATTCTGGCCAGGCCAGTGATTTTGCTGACAATGCCCAGCCCTCACCAGGCACAGCCTGGGACAGTCTTAGCCCAACGCCTAGTCCAACACCAAGCCCATCGCCTAGCTCAACACCAAGCCCAACGCCTAGCCCGACACCCAGTCCGGTGCCTAGCCTGACACCTGGCTCAATGCTAGGCCCATCTCCTACTCCTGAGCCACCTACAACACTGCCCCAAACTGGCGAGCCTGAGTTTTGGCTCATTGGTTTAGGCGTTATTCTGGCTGGAGCTGTCTTACTGTCCTGTGGCCTTTGGTTGCGAAAGAGAGCCAGCTAGTGATAGGTTTGCCCCAGAGCTAGCTATGGGCTATAATTGAGTTCAGCAGTTGACTATTGAATTAGTCTCAGATGCCCGCATTGTTGACACAGATAAGCTCAGCCTGGAGCAGGTGGTGAAGAAGATATATAATCTGGCAGTTGCAAATTGAACTTGTATTATTTCGAGACCAAAGTGATGAAATTGTTGTTGCTGACCCTGACCCGCTGGCGGGTGAGGGGAAAGCAGAACGTGCCTCGCGAAGGCCCCCTAATTGTGGTAGCCAATCATCTTAGCTTGGCCGATCCGCCTCTCCTCAGCGCCAGTATGCCACGGCGCATCGTCTTTATGGCCAAGGAGGAGCTATTCGGTTGGCACCCGCTGTCTCCTCTGGTGCGCAGTTTCGGAACTATCCGGGTACGTAAGAACCTGGCCGACCGCAGAGCACTCACCCAGGCCCGCCAGGTGTTATCCAGGGGTATGGCTCTGGGTATGTTCCCCGAAGGCAGCCGCAGTCGTGATCACACGCTTCAGCCTGCCTATCCAGGAGCAGCCCTGCTAGCTTTGAACACCTCCACCCCCATTCTGCCTGTGGCCATCACCGGCACAGAAAAGGTCGGGGGCATGGGCTGGCTGCTTAGACGACGTATTGAAGTCAACATCGGCCAGCCATTTAGCCTGACCAGCGACCCTGCCCAAGATCGCAAGCAGCAAATAGCACAGGGCACTGATATCATAATGCGTCATGTCGCAGAGCTTCTTCCCCCTGAATACCGTGGGAAGTATGGAGGCGAAGCAGCTCAACTGGCATTTCAGGAGGCTGGTCGTGCAGATTGAGCGGGCCAGGGAAATGGGCTTCTGTTTTGGCGTGAGACGCGCTATAAAACTTCTAGAGCAAGCTGCCCAGAAGCACGGTGCTGTGGAAAGCCTGGGGGCAGTGGTGCATAACCGACAGGTGGTGAACCGCCTGGCAGAACTGGGCGTCAAGGTGGTGGACAATGTTGGCCGGATTAAAGGCAGCGTGGTGGCCATACCATCCCACGGCCTGGGCCTGCCTTTGTTGGAGAAACTCGAGTCTGATGGCTTAACAGTGGTAGATGCCACCTGCCCTTTTGTGCGCCGTGCCCAGATGGCCGCTCGCAAGCTGGCTCGGGCTGGCTTCCAGATAGTGATTTTTGGCGATGCCGACCACGCTGAGGTGAAGTCTATCCTGGACTCAAGCGAGGGTCGGGGACTGGTCACCACCGAAGCCGATATCGCTTTCTCCGAGCCACCGCGCCGGCTGGGAGTTCTTTCTCAAACTACTCAAAGTCCGGAACGCTTTGGCCGGTTCGTAAAGGAGTTGCTGGACAGGTTGCTTTCTAATGTGGATGAACTACGCATCGTTAACACTATCTGCGATGCCACCAGAGAAAGGCAGGCGGCCGCCCGTGAGCTGGCGTCCCACTCGGACATTATGCTGGTGGTGGGAGACCTCAATAGCGCTAATACCCGCCGCCTGGCTGAGCTGTGCGCCGCAGAGGGAGTAGAGACTCATTTGCTAGAAGGAGATCACCAGCTTAAGCCCATCTGGCTGAAGAATAAAAACCGTGTCGGCATCACTGCCGGTGCTTCTACCCCGGATGAGACCATTGACCTGGTTGTGAATAAGTTGCAGAATCTAGTCTGAGGAGAAGACTATGCATCACGACAAGTTCGGAATCTATTTGAATACCAAGACCTCCAAGATAGTGCGCATCAATTCACCCTACTGGATACCCTCCGGCAAGGAATGGGTGCTGCTCACTCCTGAGGTAAATATGACATTGCTTAAAGTGAGGGAGCTAGCCAAAGAGAAGAAGCTGGTTAGCGAACCGGACAAGATTAACTGGGGGGAATTCCCCAAGTTGGATAAATAGTTTTCTATAAGAAATCGGCCCTTTGGGCCCTGAGGAAGGTAAATGAAAGGACGTGTATTCTCCGGCGCCCGGCCCACCGGTCGCCAACATATCGGGAACTACCTGGGTGCCATACAAAACTTTGTGGCTCTCCAGAAAGAGTACCAGTGTATCTACTGCATAGTGGATATACATGCGCTGACCACTATGGAGGGCTGCGCAGAGCTACGGGAGAACACCCGTGAGATGATGCTGGACTGGCTGGCGGCTGGCCTTGACCCAGAGCGCTCTATCCTTTTTGTCCAGTCGCATGTGCCTGAGGTAATGGAACTGCACACCCTGCTCAGCATGGTCACCCCTCTGGGCTGGCTATTGCGGGTGCCCACCTTCAAGGAGAAGGCTCGGATGCAGCCCGACAACGTCAACTATGGCCTGGTGGGCTATCCGGTCTTGCAGACCGCCGACATTGTGCTCTACAAAGCGGACACTGTGCCGGTGGGTGAAGACCAGCTTCCTCACCTGGAGTTGGCCAGGGAGATCGTGCGACGCTTCAACAATATTTATGGCCCCACCTTTCCTGAGCCCCATGCTTACCTCACCCAGTTCCCTATGGTGCTGGGGCTGGATGGTGTGCAGAAGATGAGCAAGAGCTACGATAACGATATCGGTCTGTCGGCCACTTCTGAGGAGACCAGGAGGCGGGTGATGACCATGGTAACCGACCCAGCCCGCCGCTATCGCAAAGACCCAGGTCACCCTGAAATATGCAATGTCTGGAAGCTGCACCATTTCTTTAAGCCGGAGTGGGTGGAGGAAGTCGCCAAAAGGTGTCGCGCCGCCGAGATCGGCTGCGTGGAAGATAAGAAAATTCTGGCTGAGAGCATGAATAAGGCGCTAGAGCCTTTCCGACAGCGCCGCGCGGAGCTGGCAGCCCGGCCAGACTATGTCACTGAGGTGCTGGAGGCGGGAGCCCGCCGTGCCCACGCCATCGCCAGAGAGACCATCCGAGAAGTGAAGGAGAGGATGAGGCTTCTGCCAGGGGGCCATCCATGACTGAACCTTCTCGTAGTGGGCTTACTCCCCTGGAGGTAGCGCGACGGGCGGTTATGGCGGCAGGCGAGATAGCCGTCAGTCGTTTTGGTCGGCCTCAGAAGGTCGAGAGTAAAGGCCGGGGCAACCTAGTTACCGAGACGGATAAGCTGTCGGAAAAGGCGATGATTGATATAATCCGCCAGGAATATCCCCAGCACAATATCGTCTCCGAAGAGTCCGAGCCTAGCCTCTCCGGGTCTGGCTATACCTGGTTCTTCGATCCCATTGATGGCACCAACAACTATTACTTTGGCCTGCCCTTTTTTGCCATGACCGCTGCGCTGGCGAAGGGTGAGGAAATACTGCTCGGCCTGGTCTATGACCCGCTGCGCCGGGAATTGTTCTGGGCTGAGAAGGGTAAGGGCGCTTTCCTCAATGATAGTCCCATTTCTGTAGGACACAGGACGAAGTTGGAATCATCCCTCATCGGGTTTGACCTGGGCTACAGCGCGGAGCAAAGGCAAGAGGCGCTACGAGCGGCGCAAAGGTTGTGGGTGGAGATGCACAGTCTGCGTGTGATGGGCTCGGCGGCACTGGGGCTGGCCTATGTGGCGGCGGGGCGTTTTGACCTCTATTTCCACCGTTTTCTCTTCCCCTGGGATTTGACCGCCGATATTTTGCTGATTAATGAAGCCGGCGGACTGGTCACCGACTGGGAGGGGAAGCCAGCGGGGGTGCACAGCACCCAGCTTATCGCCGCCAACCAGACGCTACACGGCGAGTTTATGAAGTTTCTGCAAGGCATCTAGTGCTTGGTTGCAGAAATAAGCGTCATCCGTCCTTTTATTCAAAGACCCTGTACAGCAGCCCCAAACACCCCTGGTTACAGTGCTCCGGATCCAGGCGCTGCGGGAGCAGTATCCACGCTGGGGAAGGGAGAAGCTACGGGTGTTGCTGGAGCGTGATGGAATCCACCTCTCGGCCAAGAGCATTGACCGTGTCATCCACCGACTCAAGGCTCGTGGGGTGCTGCAGGAGCCTCTGCGGCCTCGAAGACGGGTTAGGTGGCACCAAGAGCGATTGCAGCGCCCATCTGACTTGGTAGTGGATCATCCAGTCGCCCTGGTGCAAGTGGATACCAAACAGGTGGTAGCAGGCCAAGGGAAGGCAGTCTACCAGTTTGGAGCCATAGACTACTTCACTCGGAAGCGGGTGGTTGCCCTGGCTCCTCGGCTCACCAGTGCCCAGGGAGCTGCTTTTCTACAGCAGTTGGTTGCCCAGTTTCCTTTCACCGTGGAGGCGGTCCAGTCTGATGGTGGAAGCGAGTTCTTGAAGGACTTCGGGCCCAAGGTGGAAGAACTAAAGCTCACCCACTACTTTAACCGGCCTAATTATCCCCAGGGTAACGGGTGCATAGAGCGGAGCTTCCGAACCGACGACGAGGAGTTCTACCAGGTGGAGGAGATACCCGCTGATCTGGACGGGTTGGAGGCCGCCCTGCTACACTGGAATCAGATCTATGAGCGAGTGCGGCCTCATCAGGCTCTAGGTTACAAAACACCTGAGGAGTTTTACCAGGATTGGCTTAAGAATCGCTTGGCAAGAAAGGAGGCCTTGTCCGATATGTCCTGACCCTGTACACGCTCTTGACAAACGGCCTTTTTTATGCTATTATATACATGAGCCCTGAGGAATCTGGCGTACAAACGGGAACCAAGGTGAGGCTGAGACGCGGAAACGGAAGTGGATGCGTGGAGGGGAACTGGGGGACCCGGGAGTAGCACGGTTACTCGGGGCTCTTCGTTTGGCGTTTGCCCAGCATTCTACCCTCTTCAATTGCCCATCTCCATAAGAGACCGTTTGCCAACAAGGGTGTGCCCCCAAATTCAAAAATGCCCTCAGACTTGTCTTCAGCAGCCAGAGCGCTTAAAATAAAGTATTGCAGTTAGTTCACCGAGCATAGTGAGGGCTGCGCACAATTTTGATGAATGGGAGACTGAGATTTAATGTCGCCTAAAGATGGATTCGATAAGTTCCACGGTTCTGTTGACTATGTGGCTTCCCCTGACTTGAGGAATGCCGTTAATGTAGCTATCGCCTTGGAGCGCCCCCTGCTGGTGCGAGGAGAGCCGGGGACGGGCAAGACACTCCTGGCCCATAGCATTGCCGGAGGCCTGGACAAGCGTCTCATTGTGTGGAACATCAAGTCCACCACCAAGGCCCAAGAGGGGCTTTACGTCTATGATACTGTGCAGCGCCTCAACGATAGCCGCTTCGGCACCGGCGATGTCTCAGATATAAAGCGCTATATAAAGCTGGGCAAACTGGGTGAGTCCTTCATCAGCGAGGAGCAGGTGGTGCTCCTCATCGACGAGGTAGACAAAGCTGACCTGGAGTTCCCTAACGACCTGCTCAACGAGCTGGATGAGATGGCCTTTTATATCCTAGAGACCAAGGAAAGCATTCAGGCCAAGCACCGCCCCATCGTCATTATCACGAGCAACGCCGAGAAGGAGCTTCCCGACGCCTTCCTCAGACGCTGCGTCTTTCACTATATTGAGTTCCCCACACCTGAGATTATGGAGGAGATAATCCGAGTGCACCATCCGGACCTGCGGGCTGAGTTGTTGCGGGAGGCCCTGACCACCTTTTATGCGCTGAGGAATGTCGATGAGTTCAGAAAGAAACCCTCTACCAGCGAGCTTATTGACTGGATTAAGGTCATTCTGGCGAGCGGTTTGCCGACGAGCCAGTTGAAGGAGAAAGTACCCTATCTGGGGGCACTACTCAAGAAGGAGACTGATCAAGCCTATTTTGCCAGGGCTTACCGGGATAGGAACGCCCTGCTGAGAGCAGGCCTAACCGGTAGGAGCTAGCATGTTCATCGGTTTTTTCTATACCCTCAAGTATCGCAAGGTGCCCGTCTCCATCACGGAGTGGATGACCCTGATGCAGGCACTGGCCCAGGGCCATGCCAAGAACCTAGAGGACTTCTATTACCTGGCCCGGGCTATTTTGGTCAAAAGCGAGAACTACTTCGACCAGTACGATGTCGCCTTTCAGGAGTATTTCCAGGATGCTGAGTTTCCACCGGAGATCTCGGAACAGATTCGGGAGTGGCTCGAAAGCCCCTGGGTGGAGCAGATGGCGCGGCAAGCCCTCCCAGTGGAAGGGCCAAACTCATTGGAGGAGTTGCTCCGGCAGTTCGAGGAAAGGCTGCGGGAACAGACAGAACAGCATGATGGTGGTCACAAATGGATCGGGCGAGGTGGCACTTCCCCATTTGGTCACTCGGGATACCATCCCGCTGGGATAAGGGTGGGGGGTGAGTCCATGGGCGGCCATGCGGTGCAGATCGCAATGCAGCGCCGCTTTCGCGATTATCGCAGCGACCTCACCTTGGACATACGTCAGATCAAGGTAGCGCTGAGAAAGGTGAGGCAACTCAGCCGCATTGGCCCGCAGGACGAACTCGACCTGGACGAGACAATCGATGCCACCTGCAAAAATGCCGGTGATATAGAGTTAATCTGGAGACGTGCCCGTAAAAATGCGGTGAAGCTGTTGCTGCTGATGGACGTGGGCGGCACTATGGAGCCCTATGCTCGGTTGTGTAGCCTTCTTTTCTCAGCGGCCCACTCTGCCAGCCATTTCAAAGATTTTCAATACTACTATTTTCATAATTGTCTCTATGACCGGGTCTACAAGAACGCCGCCCGCAGTGAAAACGACTCCGTGGACACTAACCATCTGCTTCACACTTTGGAGCCCGACTACAGGGTGGTTTTCGTGGGGGACGCTCAGATGTCCCTTTGGGAACTCTCCGAGGAGTACGGGGCTATTGAGTATGTGGATAGAAATGAGACCCCCGGTTTTGTTTGGCTAAAGAGATTCGCCGACCATTTCCACCACTACGTCTGGCTCAACCCTGTTCAAGCCCGAGACTGGAACTACCAAAGCCAAGCCCTTATTGGCAGAGTATTCCCCATGTTCGAGTTGACCCTTGACGGCTTGGACCAGGCTGTCAAAAAGCTAATCGTGAACCGCTGAAGAAATAGGGTTTCCTCATCCCCCCTGGCCCCCTTCTCCTGCACGAGAAGGGGGGGAAAGAGAATCTGGGGGTGCCCCCCCAGACCCCCAGAAGGGAACCAAGGTTCCCTTCACCTTCCTGTGACAAGACATTTCGAAGGGGATTCCATAAGTAGGGGCGACTGGCCAGTCGCCCCTACCTTCGCTAAAGACAGGGACAGGGGGGATGAAAAAGCTATTTGCGAAGGAATCAACTGGGGATAGCAATTTAAACAAACAAAGCCTTCTCACAAGATGGCTTTGTCCTCAGGCACTATTGGCGGCTAGCTGGGCTTTAGAAACATATATCCGATACCAATCCTGCTGGCGATGAATTTCGGCTCCTTAGAGTCATCTCCCAGCTTGTGCCGTAGTCTGGCGATGTTGACTCTTAAGAGGAGGTGCTCGCCGATATACTCTTCTCCCCAGACCGCCTCCAGTATCTGGTCAGAGGTGGCCAGCCGCCCGGCGTTGTGAATGAGGTAGGACAGCAGCTTGTACTCGGTGGCAGTGAGTTCTATTTGTTTTCCCGCTAGAGTGACCTGGTGGTGTGCAAAGTCCATCACTAAGTCACCTGACTGAAAAATGGGCTCCAGATGCTTGTCCCACGTCTTTGCACGGCGCAGCACTGCATTCACCCTGGCTGCGAGCACTTTGGAGGAGAAGGGCTTGATTACATAGTCGTCTGCGCCGCATTCCAGCCCTTGAGCTATCTCTTGGACATTGCCCTTGGCGGTGACTATAATTATCGGTATCTTCGAGAACTCACGTATCCGGCGGCACAAGGTATATCCATCAATCCCAGGCATCATAATATCCAAAAGAGCCAAATCTGGGTTCTCCGCAACAAGCATCTTGAGGGCTGCTTCTCCATTGCTCGCCATGAACACCTGGTATCCTTCCGCCCCCAGAATCATTTGAATCATGCGCAACATGCGAGCGTCATCATCGACTACCAGCACGGACTCTTTTCTGGATGGCATGCTACTTCCCTTTCTCCGTTGCATTATTCTGGTCACGGCCTACCCAGACTGGCTGTACTCAAGGACTACGCACTACCTGGCTCACCTTTTTTCGGCATCACCACGTGTCTCATCTATCGTTTTTGTGGGAAGAGAGAAATAGAAAGTGCTTCCCTTCCCGACTTCGCTCTCTAACCATATGCGTCCGCCATGACCCTCCACCAATGCCTTGCAAAGAGACAAGCCAAGCCCCATTCCACCCGGGTCTTGGGACAACCTCTGCTCAATACGGTACATCCGGTCAAACACTTTATCAAACTCCTCCGCAGGAATGCCAATTCCCTGGTCAGCTACACTGACCACCAGCTCTTTATCCTTTTGCCAGGCCTTCACTACTATCTCAGTACCTTCTTGAGAATACTTAACTGAGTTGTCCAGTAGATTGTCCACTACCTGCCTGATGCGCCTGCCATCTATGTTCACTCTCGGCAACTTCCCCTCCAGCTTCGAGGCTATCTGATACCCCGGTGCTCTGAGCTTAGCCTCATACACCGCTGCCTGGATGAGCCCCGAGATATCGGTAGGCATCTTGTCTAGTTTGAGCAAGCCTGCTTCCAGACGGGACATATCCAAGAGACGGTCTATAAGCTCAGTTAACCTGTCGCTGGACTTGTCTATGGCTGCCAGACTCTCTTTTTTTTGTACCTTACTCAGCTTGCGGGTATAGTCCAGGAGCATTGTGCTGTAGCCCTTGATCGAGGCCAGGGGAGTACGCAGCTCGTGGGAGACGGTGGAGAGAAGCTGGTTTTTTAGACGCTCTGTCTCATGTGCGGTGGCCACCTCCACTTCTCTTCGGCGGATGTCCTCTTCCATCTGCTTGCGCTGGGTGATGTCCATGAAATTCCCCAGGGTCGCTCGTTTCCCAAGGTAATCGATGGACGCAACTCTCTCCAAGGCCCACTTTGTCTCACCGCCTTTGGTAACATACCTGAATTCACACGGGGGGGCTTGTTCTCTCCGTAGCAGCTTCACTGCATTTTCCCTGACCATCGCCACATCCTCAGGAAAAACTAGAGCCAAGGGGTGCATACCAAACAGTTCATCTTCGCTATAGCCCGAAAGCTCCTGGAACCGTGGATTGACATAGCGGAACTTCCCACCCTGCACTGTGTAGATACCAATTGGAGAGTTGGTGGCTAAGGTAACCAGCATCTCTTCTGCCTGCTTGCGCTGGGTGATGTCGCGACATATGGTCTCAATTGCTACCAGGGTTCCTTCTGCATTATAGATAGGTATGCTGTGCTGGTCGGTCCACGCGTAGCTTCCATCCTTACGCAACCAGCGTACGATTTCAGGCATTCTGGCTGTCAAATCTCTTCGATCCAGAGATCTCAGCCGAGCCAGGTCATCGGGATGAAGCAGCTTGAAACCGAAGTCGGGATCGGCGTAGTATTCTTCTGGGGTATAACCGGTAATAGTGGTAACTGCTGGGCTTACGAAGACATAGCGGCGTTGGGGGACGAACTCGTAGCGAAGGATGACATCCGGGGCATTCTCTACCAGCCTTCGAAAGCGCTCCTCGCTCTCCCTCAGCGCATCCTCTACCTGCTTGCGCTCGGTGATGTCGCGGATAAATACAACTATCTGGCCCCCTCCAAAACCAGAATATTTTGCACTGATTTCACACTGGATTATTTTGCCTTCTTTGCACCTGTGACATGTTTCAAAGCGGTCATACCCCTGCTCAACTATCTTTCTTATGCGTTGGGCTGTCTCTCCAGGTTTTTCTAATGCTTCAATGTCAGGTATGGATATGGCAAGCAACTCTTCGCGGGTATAACCTGTCATGCGACAGTATGAATCGTTGACATCAAGAATTCGTCCCTGCAAATCGATAATCCAAAAGCCATCAATTGCAGTCTCTATAATTGCGGCGTAATCTGTCTTAGGGTGCTTGCCCACGGCTTCTGATGTCTGTGATTTGCGTGCTCTTCGTCCCTTTGTCTTACCCCTGTCTTCCATCACTCCCACCCCTGTTGATTTTTGAGCCGTTTAGTTTTGCCCCCCCCCTAATAACAAGACGCCTTTGGGTTTTCCTGTCCCAAAGGTGTTTGTGACAAAACTCAGCAGCCCCGGGGTCATAGCTCTCTGGCTGTAGGCCAGTAGCTTTGTGCCCCTGACTTTCGACAGGTTTGCCCTTTTTGTTCCTTAGGTGTTCAGTATCCCCATGTTAACGGAGTTGGCTAGATTTGTCAATAGTATCTGCCCTGTGCAGCTAAACACTGGCAAGGACAATGCAAGTTGTCCCACAAACAACAGCCGGTTTGTGCTTGGTCATGCGGAGACTCTCTGTGCTGTTACCGGTACTTGTGGATCACTTTGCCGCCATTGATGGTGAGCCCCATGCTATGAAAGAATCCGCCCTGCATCTCCACAGGCGCAAGGTTAGCAACTTCTTCCACAGCCGACTCGAAGAACTTGAGATTTGCATCGCCCGCCCAGATGTCAGCCACTCTGACATCCGAAACTTGGCTAATTGCAAGCTCGTGCACCGCTGGTTTAGAGGGGTCTTCGATGTCTGGGAAATGGCGCATCAGGTAAAATCGCACTGATGGCAACTCCGATGGGGCAGCCTGGCGAGAGAACACTAGGGAGCCTTCTACTATCCTTTCACCATTCGCCTCACAGATGCCTTTTATCTTCGCCCCCACACGTTTGCCACCTATTTTGGGATTCAGATCACTGAGCTTCGTCCGATAGATGCGGCCCAGCTTCTTGGGGAATCCCTGCACAAAGCCGCGTATCAGAGTGAAATCATTGTCCACCCAGATATAAGGCACTATGTAGCCAGGTTCTCCTTGGAAACTGCACTGAATCAGCACCAGACACTCCTGGTACATGGCCCGCTCCGGGTTGATAAAGGCCAGATCGGGATTTGATTCGCTTACCGAAACCCATTCTACAAACCACACGATTCCCTTTCCCGGCTCTGGACCTATCTCTAGAGGCGGTGGGATCAAGTCCTTGGCCCGCTTCTCATCAGTACGAAAGATTAACTGCATCACCTCACCGCCGTAATACCAGGGAGGTGGTCCAACTACGGACGATTGTCCTTTAGGTGTTAATGGCAGGGTGTATCCTTTCAGCGGAAACTGCTTTGGTATCATAGAATCCTCCTGCAAATCGGTTTAAGGATGTACCTTGTCTGACTTGAACGGCTATGCCTGATTATAGCATCAGTGGGCACAGAGGGTGAACTGAAAGCGGTGCTGTTTAGAATATTGCAATCTATACTTGATGGCATTATAATAAGAGCCTGTCCAGAAACGGCATCAACTTGGAATACCTTCATGCTTTTATAGAACCAGTGCCTGGAAAGGCTATGGTAGTGGTCAAAACCAGCGACCAGAATAGGGCAGAGCAGGTCCTGGGATAATGGTCAGGTGTGTAGTCGAATTCTACGGTGTGCCAAGGCAACTACTTGCCCTCTCCCAGAGTGAGTTGGAGCTAGGGGACAATGCCGACCTGAGCGAGCTTCTAGCCCATCTGGCTAAGACCTGGCCACGATTGCGGGGTCGGGTGATCTCTCCTGAGGGAGACCGGCTTTTGACTTCATATCGTCTGAATATAAACGGTCGCGCGTTTGTTTCCGATCTGAGCACCAGAATCAACGAAGGTGACCACATTCTTCTAATTACTGCCTCAGCAGGGGGATGAAAGGGCGGACACGGGGCAAAAGGCCCGTCTAAGGGCCGTGAAGCGATTGGGGACAGGATAATCGTCCTATTGCACCGGAAAAGAGGACTCCATGATCGTTGAGATGAAAAAGGGAGCATCCAAAGAGCAGGTTGACCACGTAATAGAGCGGGCCAAAAGCTTTGGATTTGATGTTCAATTGAACTTGGGCACCGAGAAAATTGTAGTCGCCATCCTGGGCACCGATACTGGACGTGCATCAACCGATGTGTTTGCTGTGCTGCCTGGAGTGGAAACGGTAACTCGTATTATGAAGCCTTATAAACTGGTGTCCCGAGAGTTTAAACCCCAGAACACCACAGTGAATGTGGGTGGCATAAAAATTGGTGGACATCAGGTGGTGGTCATGGCTGGCCCCTGCGCTGTGGAGAGCGAGGAGCAGCTCATGGAGGCTGCCCGCTCGGTGAAAGAGGCTGGGGCTCTGATTCTCCGAGGTGGTGCCTTCAAGCCGCGCACCTCGCCTTTTGCCTTTCAAGGTCTGGGATTGCCAGGTCTTAGAATGCTAGCTAAGGTCAAGGCTGAGACAGGGATGGCTATAATAACCGAAGTGGTTGACCCCAAAGACGTAGAGATGGTAGCCCAGTATTCAGATATCCTCCAGGTGGGCACTCGCAATATGCAGAACTTCTCTCTGTTAAAGGAAATCGGGCGTAGCCAGCATCCGGCGTTACTCAAGAGAGGCTTCTCGGCTACAGTGGCTGAATGGCTCACCGCCGCCGATTATCTGCTGGCTGAAGGCAACCAGAAGGTCATTCTCTGCGAGCGTGGTATTAGAACTTTTGAGACCAGCTCCCGCTTCTCCCTGGACATCTCCTCCATACCGGTGATCAAGGATGCCAGCCACCTGCCCGTAGTAGTAGACCCCAGCCATGCCGCCGGCCACCACAAATTGGTCCCAGACCTGGCCAAAGCGGCCATCGCTGCCGGCGCTGATGGTTTAATGATTGAGGTTCACCCAAATCCAGAGGAGGCCCTGGTGGATGGGTTGCAGTCCCTCACCCCCATAGCTTTCGCCCGACTCATGACCGAACTCAAGACCCTGGCCCACGCGGTGGACAGGTATATCTAGGCGTAACTCTAAAATCAGCATCCGTCTCCGGTGATCTAGAATCTATTCCGCTACAGGAATACGACTCGCTCTTTCTTATGTCAAAATTCGGTGGCACACGTTAATGACAGTCTCAATATCCTCACGCTCAATGCCATAATGGGTAACCATGCGCAGTCGCTTGCCGCCGAAAGGAGTCACCTTCACCCCATTTTGAGCAAGCCTTTCTACCAACTCAAGAGGCGACATGAGTTGCACTTCGATGACAACAATGTTAGTTTGTACCATAGCGGGGTCGATCGAGACCCTCTTCATATTGCTCAGCCCCTCGGCCAGTAGCTTTGCGTTTTCGTGGTCCTCCTGGAGGCGATCCACCATCTTTTCCAGCGCTACTATTCCGGCAGCCGCCAGGATACCCACCTGCCGCATCCCACCTCCCACCATCTGACGATATTTGCGCGCCCTGGCGATGAAGTCAGCACTGCCACAAAGCAAAGAGCCCGCGGGGGCTGATAACCCTTTACTCAGGCTGAAGCTGACGGAGGTAGCCCCGAGGGCCAATTTCTGAACATTGATGCCCAAATACACCGCAGCATTGAAAATGCGCGCGCCATCAAGGTAGAGAGGAATCTGGTGCTGACTGGCTAGCTCAGCTATCCTCTTTGTATCTTCAGGCGTAAGCACCCGCCCCCCGCAACGATTATGTGTATTCTCAAGGCAAATCAACTTTGTTGGTGGGAAATGGATGTCCGGCACTCTGATCGCAGCCTGCACATCCTCAGGGGAGAGCATGCCATTGACATTGTTGGGCACGGTCTTTATATGAACACCAGCAAGCGCTGCAGCTCCCCCCACCTCATAATGGAACATGTGAGACTCGTCCCCGATAATTATCTCATCTCCCCGTTGACAATGGGTGAGCACAGCCAGCAAATTGCTCATAGTCCCACTTACAGTGAACAAGGCTGCTTCCTTGCCCAGCCTTTCGGCGGCCATATGCTCCAGCCTGATCACGGTGGGGTCCTCGCCCCAGCCATCGTCACCCACCTCAGCCTGGCTCATCGCTGTCCGCATCTCCTCTGTCGGCTGGGTAACCGTATCACTACGCAGGTCAATCGGTTTCATTTTGCCTCCCCTACTACTTAGTCCTGAAGTGCTTGGTTGTCTAATGCTGATAACTACCACTTGCAAAAATCTGGTTTCTGTTCTATTCTATCACTGGAATTGGTGCCTGAATATGGCTTTACAATGGCATAGACTGGGTTGGTAGTTAGCTCTGTTCGTGTTTGCCAGCCTGAAGAGAGGAGGGAGAATGATGAAGTGACAGGTTTTTTGCTAGAAATGCCGCCTGGGGTGGTCATTGAATCTTGCGGTGTGTAACGGTATGTAATTCATAATAAAAGGAGGCAAATTGAAAAAGTTAGCTATTACCATGTTTATTGTCTTAGTGATAGGCTTTGTGCTGGGGCTAGGGCTGACTGGGTGCGGGAGCAATAATGAAGAAGAAACGATTCCAACTACTCAACCTACTGCTCAACCCACTCAAGCCAAACAATACACCATCGGGATTACTCAGATCGTTACCCATCCAGCCCTGGATGCCAACAAACAGGGTTTCAAAGACGAGCTAGCTAAACTGGGGTTCGTGGAAGGGCAAAACGTCAAGTACCTTGACAAAAACCCCGAGGGTGATATGTCTCTGGCGGCAACGATTGCCCAGCAGTTTGTTTCTCAAGGAGTTGACCTGATACTTTCCATCGCCACGCCAACCTCACAAGCCTGTGTTGCCGCAACTAAGAGCACACACATACCGATCGTGTTTGGTTCTGTCACCGATCCGGTGGCGGCGGGGCTTATCACTAGTTGGGATCATCCCGGTGGAAATGTTACCGGCGTCAGTGACTGGCTTGAGATTCCCACCCAAATACAGATGGCGCTGAATATTATGCCTATCAAAAAGATAGGTGTCGTTTACAATGCTGGTGAGACTAACTCGGTGACTCAGGTAGCTCAACTCAAGACGGCCGCACCAGCCTTGGGTATCGGATCAGTTGTTGAGGCCACAGTAGCGACCTCGGCAGACGTCATGACCTCCGCACAGTCGCTGGTAGGACGTATCGATGCTATCTGGGTAGGGACCGACAACACGGTGGTATCGGGCTTCGAGGCATTGGTGAAGGTCTGCGAAGACAACCACATTCCCCTGTTTGCTTCAGACACGGCTAGCGTTGAAAGAGGAGCGGTCGCAGCTCTTGGCCTGGATTACTATCAGGTGGGAGTAAAATGCGGGGATATAGCAGCCAAAATTCTGAATGGTGAGAACCCTGCTAACATCCCAGCCGAGAAGATGAACCTCACCGACCTCCAACTCTATGTGAATCCGACGGCTGCACAGCGAATGGGAATCACTATCCCGCAGACAGTTCTAGATACGGCATACAAGATCATCAACAAATAGAGTAGGACACACTCTGGCAAGCATTGACACCTGCCTGGCTGGATGACCGTATCCAGCCAGGCAGGGGAGGTAGCATAGCACTTGGGTCAAAACCAGGGCCTGTTGTACAGAATCACACTGCTGCTACTAGCCGCAGGATTGATAGTGCTGGTGCTGGTGGTGTGGGGTAGGAGTCTATTATACGCGTCTTGCTATGAAGGATTGGTGTTTGGACTAGTCGCCATTGGCGTTTACCTCACCTTCAGGGTTCTAGCTTTCCCCGACCTAAGCGTGGACGGGACTTTTCCGCTGGGCGGTGCAGTCTGTGCCGTAAAAATTGTTGACGGTTGGAATCCGTTTGTGGCTACTCTGGCTGCCGTGGGGGCAGGCCTGTGTGCCGGTCTTATCACTGGAATACTTAACACCAAACTTAGGCTAAGTGGTCTGCTCGCCGGCATCCTGGTGATGGTCGGCCTCTATTCGATCAATCTGAGGATCTTGGGCGGAGCCAATGTCCCACTTCTGCGACAGCGGACCATTTTTGATGTCGTGGGAGATCATCTCGGGCTGAGTGGAATGACCCTGTCCATCGTGACCGTACTGGTGGTGGTGGTCATCGTTTTTATCATATTGAACTGGTTTCTGCGCACTGACCTTGGGCTGGCATTGAGGGCGACCGGTGACAATGAACAGATGGTACGCAGTCTGGGAAGCGATACGAGTAAGACCGTAATCCTGGGTTGTGCGCTTTCAAACGGGCTGGTGGCCCTCGCCGGCGCGCTTGTGGCACAAAATCAGGGGTTCAGCGATGTAGGCATGGGCATCGGAATGATTGTTATGGGACTAGCCACCGTAATTATTGGCGAGGGGCTAATTCCCACCAGGGGAATTGCCCTTATTCTGGTGGCTTGTCTGGCAGGCACCTTTGCGTATCGGTTGCTTATTAATATCGCACTAAGAATTGACTGGGTCAGACCCGGAGACCTGAAGCTAATAACGGCTGGGCTTGTGATCGTGGTTCTGGCGTTGCCGCATATTAGAAAGATGATACGTGGCGAGTGGATACCACCTGCCAAAAGAGTGTGAAATGACCGCCACAATAAATGCAAACGGACAGAGGGTCATCCTTCGGCTTACGGATGTAAAGAGGGTATTCCTCCGCGCTACCAAAGATGAAGTCATTGCATTGGATGGTATTGATCTCGATGTCTACGAACAGGACTTTGTCACAATTATTGGAAGCAACGGGGCGGGAAAATCTACGTTGCTGAATGTTATCGCCGGGCTTTATCCACCGGATAAAGGTGGCAAGGTTATTATCAATCAGACTGATGTTACCACTCTGCCGGACTACAGGCGAGCAGCTTATGTCGGCAGGGTATGGCAAGAGCCAAGGGCCGGAACAGCGAGCAACTTGACGATTGAGGAGAATCTTTGCCTGGCATTAAGGCGCGGTCAGGCCAGAGGACTGAGACCAGCGCTGACTGGAAAGACACGGCGACTCTTTTGCGAAACACTGGCGCATCTTGGCCTTGGCCTTGAAGACCGCCTGAAATCTCAGGCGGGCACACTTTCGGGGGGCCAGAGACAGGCACTGGCTCTGGTCATGGCTACTATCAGCAAGCCGGCAATTCTGTTGCTCGATGAGCATACCGCCACCCTGGATCCCAGAACGGCGGGGATAGTGCTACAATTGACTGAGATGATCATGCACGATGAAAAGATGACCGCCATGATGGTGACGCACAACATGGAACTGGCCCTGCGTTGCGGCAACCGGCTGCTCATGATGCACAAGGGGAAGGTAATCCTAGACCTGGATCAAGAGCAGAAATCCAAGCTCACTGTTAGCGATATTGTTAGCCGTTTTGAGCAAGCTAGTGGCGAGCACTTTGCCGATGACACCATGCTGCTTCAGCGACAAAGCTAGAAAGAGATTCTACATCGGGCCAAGCTTCTATAGTAAGTACCTGAGGTTGCCCCACAGCCTTCCCAGAATCACCCAGGAAGAGTTACAGGATATAACATGCCGTGGTTTGGGGGTGTGCCCCAGCTCCCTCCTAATTCCCCCAAGAGTGGGGGATAGGGGATTGAAAGAGTAGTTTTCACAACAATGACAAATACCTCAAGTCTACCGCTGTTCCTGGCCTCTGTTATGCTAATCTCACTCACCGGTGTCATGATGCCGGGGCCTGTGACAGCACTCACCATTATCAGGGGGACTAGACGCAGTGAGGTGGGGGCTCTTATCGCCGTAGGCCATGGCATTATTGAGGCCCTCATTATTTTGCTGATCTACCTGGGGTTCTCCCGCTATTTCAGGCTGCCGGTAGTCAGAATCTCGGTGGGTCTGGCTGGCGGTCTGTTTCTCCTGTGGATGGGGTTCCAGATGTTCAGGACCAGGGCCAAGCTCGATGACCAGCAGAAACAGCTTTCTCAAAGCTCTGTAGTTGCTGGCCTTACCCTTACCGCCGCTAACCCGTATTTTTATCTGTGGTGGGCCACTATCGGTACCGCACTATTGACCGGTGCCCGGTCTTTTGGTGCTGGTGGAGTTGTCGCTATGGGAGTGACTCACTGGGTCTGCGACTTTTCCTGGCTTTATCTGCTCTCTTTTGTAGTCTTCAAGTCAAGGCAATTGTGGACTTATAATGTGCACCGGGTTGTCTTCAGCATTTGTGCTGCCCTTCTGGCAGGGTTTGGGGTCTGGTTCCTTTACTCCGCCGCGCAACTGGCGGTGACGGCTGGCTGATGGTAAGGCAGTGAAGGCTATGGGGGGATAACACATGCCTCCCCAGGAGCTTGAGGTCACATTTTGTGACCTCAAATTTTTAAATTCCTGCTGCGTTAGTTGAAACATGAAATCAGAAGGAAACCGCTCAATGTTTCTCTTAACTGCCTGCACCAGCACCTTAGTTTCGACCCCATATAGGCTGGCGAGGTCTTGGTCAAGCATGACTTTTTGCCCGTGTAACAGGAAAATGGCCTTCTCAATACGCTCAACCGGAATAATGGATTTATCCATGTCCATCATGCATGCCCGTTTGCTATTCTACCATCATAAAATGTCACTTGTCTGTAATCCTTTCGGCCGTTTTCTTGTAGCCGAAAGGATTACAAGAAGCAATGGCGATATCTGCGGGCTTCGAGGGTGGTCTGGTGAAATGACAGTCTGGTGCCCCCAAAAGCTGTGGCGGGTCAATAATAGAGCTGTCAGGGGGCAGAGCGGTGGCCTCTAAGGTACCCATTAAGCGGCATGCGAGAGTTGCTTGCGATTCTTCAAGTAAGAAAACGTATTATAGAAACCCAACACGAGAGCATAAAATAAGAAACCATCTGCCGCATGACGGCCGGCTCCTTCGGTAAACGCTCGGAGAGCTATGCCTAGGACCAGGAAGAAAAATGGCGGTGCCCATAGACAGACTAGAGAGAAGCCAAGAGACGCTTTTTGAACCAGGCCATAGTATAATTTTAGGTACTCGTCCTCGCCTAGCACTCTCATCATCCACATTTTTGAGGCGTTGGAGGCACAAACGAGCAGAAAGACAACTGCCACTGTAAGAGCCAGATCTAGGTCAATGTATGCGACAAAAGCCACAAAGATTGAGATAATGGCGAACGGCCAGCGCAATTTGCGCACGAGGGGGTTGCCTTCCAGTTTCAGGTTTGGCGTCGCAATGTAGGTAGTGAGGATATCGCCGATGCGTGAGATGAGCAAGACAATGAAAAGGAAATGGTCAGGATGGCTGTTGATAAATTCTGTCATAGTTTAACCTCGGTATAGTATGTTGCCAGCAGGGACACTTTGGCCTCAGAATTAGTGAACACTCTAAAGGGTGAGTCCTTGTCCCCCGATGTCGCTATTATATCGCTTTCTTACCCATAACGTCTGCGTTTCACCCCATCGCGGTGGTGAGGCTGTCTAGTAGCGAGTCCCCACAAAACTTCGATTTTATGGGGACTCTTGCGGCATTTTGCTCCTGACCCAACAGGTTGTATAATGTAGCTGATACATCAACAGGAGGCAAGGATATGGCGGCATCACCAGTGATAAGGCTAAGCAAAGAGCAAAAAGACGAAGGCTATCGAGTGGAACCTAGCGGTGATTATGTGCTGGTGTGGCACAATAATAATCAAATAGCCCTGTTGCGCTCTGGGCCTGACATTAACCGCAAGGTTAAGGACGTGGTGGAGCGAAGAAGAAAAGAGCTGAAGGAGGTTCAGGAGAAAACAGGCTGGAAGCCGTAACTTGGAATAACATTACATTTGTTGGTTAGATTGGTTTGTACCGGTCTTGGACAAGCTGGCTTGACAGCTTGTGAACGATTTGTCAATATTTAGAAAGGTTGCGTTCGGTGGTTGAAGATTCAGATCGTGGAAGCCATCAGGCTGGAGTGCCAGTAGTGCAGCGGCCTTCTGCCCGTCAAAAGAAGGGGCAGGCCACTAGAGCAGTGACCAGGCGCGTGGCCGTAGTAGGCTTTGGAAACATTGGTGCTGCAGTGGTGGACATGCTCCGTCAGGGCCAGATAGCTGGCTTGGAACTGGCCAAGGTGGCGGTTAAAGACGGAAACAAGCCCCGTCCTTTTGCTCTCCCCACAGGGATGCTGACTACCGATGCCATGGAGGTGGCGCGAGACCCCCGGATAGACATTGTTGTTGAGTTGATGGGGGGCACCGGTATAGCCAGGACAATGGTGCTGGAGGCCCTCAGCAACGGCAAGGACGTCGTTACTGCTAATAAAGGGCTGATAGCAATCTATGGGCACGAGGTTTTCGCACTTGCTTCAAAGGCAGGGTGCCATGTTGGTTTCAGGGGAACTTTTGTGGGCTGTCACTCCCTGATCTATGAGCTTAGTCAGGCCAGGGCTGGCGTTAAGAGAATCAAGAGAATTCATGCTGTCTTGAATGGAACCTGTAACTACATCCTCTGGAACATGACTGAACATGGCCTGACCTTTGAAGAGGCCTTAAAAGGCGCTCAGGAAAAAGGCTACGCTGAGAGTGACCCAACAGAGGACATTGATGGGACCGATACCGCCCGCAAGACGCGCATCCTGCTTGGTCTCATCAGCAACTCTATCTTCACCTCCGGAGATTTTTCTGTCGAGGGAATAAAGAAGGTAACTGCCCAGGATATTCAGTACGCAGGTGATCTGGGCTATTCGGTTAAACTCATTGGACTCATAGAGCACCTGAGAGAAAATGTATTCTATGTGGCAGTGCACCCGGCGATGTTACCCCATGGCTCGCTCCTTGGCTCTCTTGAAGGAGCCAACAATGGTATTGAAATGGAGGACGAGTATGGGGTGGTGTCTGGATTGGTGGCTCCTGGGGCCGGCAAGAATCCCACCGCTTTAGCGGTGGCTAAAGACCTGGTTGATATCGCTGAGGGAGCCAGGCCATTGATGCCCACCGGGCGGCATAAGGTGGAGTTGGACAGCGGGGAAGACCTTGAGAGGCGGTACTACCTGAGACTTGGTGTGGCAGACCAGGCTGGGGTACTGGCCCGGATTACCAATATCTTCTGGAAGTACAATATCAGCATCGCTGCTGTCATCCAGAAAGAGGCGGTGACAGCGGAATTTGTGCCACTGGTAATGACCATTCATCTGGCCAGGGAGCGGGACCTGCTTGAGGCGGTGAAAGAGATAGACGGGCTTGATATGGTGAAGGCCAGGACAAACATCATTCGCATATTGGGCACTGAGAGACGCTGAAAATACATCTGACTGGGGGAGGTTGATGCTTCGCAGGATGAGTTTGAAAAGTCTATGTCCCTCAGGCTTGGTGCTCCCTCTCCAAACTGCTGAGCGGTAATCTGTCTGCGGCCCCAGGGGAGAATCTTACCTAAAAGATGGCTTTTTACCTACTTCTGGGAGTGCTATCCGAGGTGCGAAAAAGGAAATGAGGAGGGCTGACGATGGCAGTACAGACTAGGGTAGAAATAAAGAACGTAGTCTGTGGATTTTGTTCCCATCACTGCCGTGCCCAGGTGAAGGTGGAGAACGGCAGGGTTGTGCAGCAGTTTTATGAGATGAAGAAGCCCTCCAAGACTAGCCAGAAGTGGCATACAGTGGTTACCTCGTGCTCTCGGGCTCGCTCCGTCTCCGAGCTGATAGACCACCCCGAGCGGCTGAACTACCCTCTCAAGAGAATAGGTGCCCGCGGCGAAAACAAATGGCAGAGGGTGAGCTGGCAGGAGGCTTTGGACGACATCGCCTCCAGGCTGGCTGAAGTCAGAGACAGATATGGGGCAGAGGCGGTGGCCTTTGCTTGCAGCGGTGAGAACAACTGTGCTGAGGAATACCGTGCCCGCTTTCAGGCCCTTTTTGGCGCGCCAAACATGGCTGGGCAGGCCCAGATTTGCTACGGGGTAGCTCTCCAGATGGCCCTGGCTATGATAGGTGGTGTGGTGCATTTCCCCTACATCAACCCGATGACCAAGTGCCTGGTGCTTCTGGGAGCCAATCCGGCGGTAGCCACTCGCTACCTGTGGTACCAACTTAGAGACCTTAAGAATGGGGGAATGAAACTCATCGTCGTTGACCCCAGGGTGTCGGAGGCAGCGGCTATAGCCGATGTGCATCTGCAACTGCGCCCGGGCACAGACACTGCTCTGCTACTGGGTATGCTCAATGTTATCATCAACGAGGGCTTATACGATAAGGAGTTCGTGGACAAGTGGTGTCTGGGCTTTGATAGGGTGGCGCAGCGAGTTCAAGAATATCCCCCGGAGAAGGTGGCTGAGATCACCTGGGTGCCGGCGGAGAAGATACGAGAGGCTGCTCGGATGTACGCCGCCAATAAGCCGGCCGTCATCTCCCACAATATGGGGCTGGAGCAGATTCCCAATGCCACCTATGGCCTCCAGGCACGCTACATTCTGCCGGCCATCACAGGCAATCTGGACGTGCTGGGCGGTGAGCTAATTCTGTCACCTCACCCCACTTACCGCTTCGCCGGCGAGGTGGAATGCTCGGAGGTCATGTCCCCTCAACAGGAAGCCAAGATGATCGGCTCCCAGGACTATCCCTTCTACTCGTCCTGGGCCACCTTCCACAAGCTGGCTGAGAACACCAGGAAGGTGCGCGGCAGACGGCTGACTGCCTACTGGTTCGCCGGCATGGCCCACACGCCTTCCATCTGGCGCACCATCATCACCGGCAAACCTTATCCCATCAAGGCCCTGATCGCCGAGGGCACCAACCCGCTCCTGACCTTGTCCAACCCCAAGCTCGTCCACCAGGCCCTGAAAAAGGTGGACTTCCATGTAGCCATTGACATCTTTATGACTCCTAGCTGCCTGCTGGCCGACTATGTTTTGCCAGCCGCCTGCTATCTGGAGAAGCCTTTCATGGTGGGTGGCGACTACTACCCCGGCATCAGCGTGGGCGAGGCAGCCATACCGCCCATGTACGAGCGTAAACGGGAGTACAACATCTGGCGGGAGTTGGCTCTGAGGCTGGGACAGAAAGAACACTGGACCTGGGAGAGTCTGGAGGAGGCCTACAACTGGCGTCTGGAGCCATTAGGGGCGACCTTTGAGGAGATGGTAAAGCGTGGTGGTGACAACCCGCCCATGGAGTTCAAGAAGTACGAGAAGGTGGGCTTTGGCACACCATCGGGCAAGGTAGAACTGGCCCCCAGTATGCTGGAAGAACTGGGGCATGACCCGCTGCCCAGCTATACCGAATGGTCACAGGGGTGGACATCTCCCCTGGCCAGGGAGTATCCCCTGATTCTAATCACTGGTGCCAGGAATCGGCACTACTTCCATTCCCAGGACCGGCAGATCAAAGGTATCCGCAGCAAGTCCCCCCATCCACTAGCCCAGGTCAACACGGACAAGGCACGGGAGATGGGCATTAAAGATGGCGACTGGATCTGGATTGAGACTCCCAAGGGCAAGGTCAGGTTCAAGTGCCAGTGCACCACGGGCATCCTGCCCGATGTGGTCAGCGCCGAGCACGGCTGGTGGTTCCCCGAAGACCCGGCCGAGGAGCCTTCTTTACATGGGGTCTGGAAGTCCAATATCAATGTCCTTCTGGATGATGGCCCGGAGTGGTGTGACCCTATCACCGGCGCCTGGATATTGCGCGCGGCCCAGTGCCGGGTATATAAGGCCGAGGGGTAACTCAGGCTATTTGGGGGCATATCAAAAAGCCGATATGCTACTAGGATGCTGGTTCTAGTGCCTGGTTGCGCTGCAACGAATGCCTCTGAGGTCGCTGTCTCGCTGGCCTCTGACAAAACGCCAAAAAGTGCAATATTGCATCTATCTGCCCAAGTGCTAGAATAACTGACGGGCAATTATCAGCAACTGCCACCAACTCCCTCTGCTAAGACAGGGACAGGAGGTTGGAATGAAAGCTCAAATTCTGAAGCAGATTTCTCCGGTTGAGAGTCGGCCTCTGAAGTTGATAGACTTGCCCATTCCTCGGCCAGGGCCAAGGGAAATCCTGGTGAAAGTCTCTTTGCTAAAGCAAGGGAAGATGCAGGGTGGCGCAGTTTTGAGAATGAGCTAGTGCCAGGTTGGATAAGGCGGCGCAACAAACGAGATTGCTTTGAGGAGCTCATCTGAGCCAGGGGGAAGGGCTCAGCAAGGGGGTTACGATGACCACTTTTTCCAGAGCGCTAGTTCCCGCGTCCATAGTCGCTTATTTCTCAATGGAGGTGGGGATTGACCCGGCCATGCCCACATACAGCGGTGGTCTGGGGGTGCTGGCTGGGGACACGCTGCGCGCCGCCGCTGATTTGGGTATACCAATGGTGGGCGTTACCTTACTGCATCGCAAAGGCTACTTCAGTCAGCACCTGGATGCCCAGGGCAACCAAACAGAGAGTCCCGCTATCTGGTCGCCAGAAAAACTTCTGGAACCCCTGCCAGTCCGCGTCTCGGTGACCATCGAAGGGCGCGCTGTGCAGACCCGTCCTTGGCGCTATATGGTGAACGGCACACACGGGCATGGCGTGCCGGTGTATTTTCTGGACACGGCGCTGCCGGAAAACAGCCCCTGGGATCAAACCATTACAGACTATCTTTATGGCGGAGACGACCGCTACCGACTGTGTCAGGAAGCAGTGCTGGGTCTGGGTGGCATTGCCATTCTGCGTGCTTTGGGCTATAAGAAAGCGCAAGCCTATCACATGAACGAGGGTCACTCTGCCCTCCTTGCCCTAGCCCTTCTGGACGAGCAGACGGAAAGGCGCGGGCTCCACACGATAACTAAGAAGGACGTAGAGGCCGTCCGCCATCGTTGTGTATTCACCACCCATACCCCGGTGCCCGCCGGTCAGGATCAGTTCCCCATGGAGATGGTGCGGCGGGTGCTGGGTGAGGAGCAGGCCAATGCCCTGATTACAGCCCAGTGTTGCTGGGACAGTGCCTTGAATATGACTTTCATGGCCCTGTTCCTTTCCCATTACATCAATGGAGTCTCCCTGCGCAATGAGGAGATCTCCCAAAACATGTTCCCCAACTATCCCATCAGCTCCATAACCAACGGCGTACATGCCGTAACCTGGACTTCAGAGCCTTTTCGCCGTCTCTATGACCGTCACATCCCCCAGTGGCGCCATGACAACCTTTACTTACGCTATGCTATAAGTATCCCTTTGGATGAAATCCGACAGGCCCACGCCGAGGCCAAACAAGAGCTGCTGGCAGAAATAGAACGGCGTACAGGCACAAAGCTCAATCCTGGAGTGATGACCATCGGATTTGCCCGGCGAGCCACTGCCTACAAACAGGCGGACCTGCTGTTCTCTGACCTGGAACGCCTGCGTAGGATTGCACGCCAGGTCGGTTCCTTGCAGGTCATTTATGGCGGCAAGGCTCATCCCCGAGACGAAGGTGGTAAAGCCCTCATCCGGCACATCTTTGAGGCTGCAGCCGCTTTGAGGGATATAGTGCCGGTCATTTATCTGGAAGAGTATGACATGGCACTGGCAAAATATATTTGCTCCGGGGTAGACCTGTGGCTGAACACCCCCCAAAAACCATATGAGGCTTCCGGCACCAGCGGCATGAAGGCTGCGCTCAACGGCGTGCCCAGTCTGAGCACTCTCGACGGTTGGTGGGTTGAGGGACATGTGGAGGGTGTGACTGGCTGGTCTGTAGGTGATTCCTGGGAACCTGAGAGCAATCCTGCTAAGGAGAGTGCATCTCTGTATGACAAGCTGGAATATCTGATCGTCCCTATGTTTTATAGGCAGCCAGCCGTGTTTTCTCAGATCATGCGCCATGCTATTGCTCTAAACGGCTCTTATTACAATGCGCAACGCATGCTCTTCCAGTATGTAGAGAATGCTTACCTTGCCACTGAACCACTTCACGACTAGGAAAGAGGCAGCAACGACGAGGAAGCCATTGCACGATACCGCCAGCCGATGGTCAACCTGCGGGCATTTGCCTTTCCAGGTATTTCTCGGCTGACAGGGCGGCGGTAGCCCCCTCCCCGGCAGCGATGACTATCTGGCGGCCGGAATTGTGACGGATGTCCCCAGCGGCCAGCACACCCGGGACTGCGGTCTCCATCAACTCGTTGGTTATGATATATCCGGCTTCGTCAAGGGGCAACACCCCCTTGAGATATTCGGTGGCCGGTTTCTGTCCTACATAAACAAATATTCCCGATACTGGCAGACGGGATGTCTCACCGCTCTTGACATTTCGCAGTTTGACCCACTCCAGTTGCTCGCCTCCCCCCATCTCCTCCACCACACTGTCCCAGCGGAATCCCATTTTGGAATTGGTCAGAACCCTTTCCTGGACGACTTTGGCAGCCCTGAGCTGGTTGCGGCGATGGATGAGTACCACACTGGAAGCGAACTTGGTGAGGAACAGGGCTTCGCTGACAGCCGCATCGCCCCCGCCTACCACAGCCACGCTTTGGTCCCTGAAAAGAGGACCATCGCAGGTGGCACAGTAGGAGACCCCTCTGCCCGCAAGTTTATCCTCCCCAGGCACTCCCAACTTTTCGCGCGCTGAGCCTCCGGCGATGATAAGCGCCCGTGCCCGATATTCGCCGGCATCTGTCTTCACCAGTTTGTGTCTTTGTCCCAGCTCAACACCCAGCACCTCAGTCTGCTTGATTTTCAGACCGAAGCGAGTGGCTTGCGCCTCCATGACAGTGGCCAACTCTGCTCCAGAGATACCCTGCTCAAAGCCGGGATAGTTCTCCACAAACTCTATATTCACCAATTGCCCGCCTGGAAGACCCTTTTCCAGCAAAATGGTGTTAAGCCTGGTCCGGCAGGCATATATCCCGGCGGTCAAACCCGCCGGGCCACCCCCGATAATGATCAGGTCGTAAATCTCCTCTTTCATGTCTTGTCCACCTCAGCTAGGCAGTTGATAATCCGGGGAATAGTATAACTGGCTATACTCCGGCCCGAGCCACCACACAGGATGGCGATGAACTTGCCCTGGCAGACGCTGTCGGCCAGGGACTTGACCAGGGAGGCGATACGGGGGTGGCAATCAGGGCTTAATCCCTTGTCGCCATATTCCCCTCGGGTGGCGTCATAGCCAAACTCCCAGAACATGATCTCAGGCCGGAACTGGAGTACTCGAGACTCCAGGGTCTGCTTCAGCCTGTTCAGGAACTCATCGTCCGAAATGCCGTAGGGTATTTTGATATCAACATTGTTCTTGCCATCGGCATAGTCCTGCCAGCAACAGCAAACGTGTAGCACGGACTCGTCATTGGCGAAGATGTCCCTGGTGCCGTCAGCATGGTGAGCATCGGTATCCACAATGGCAAATCTCTTCAGCCCCTTTTCCCTGAGGTCAGCGATGGCCAGGGCAGCTCCGTTGAAGTAGCACATCCCACCAAAGAAATCTCTACCGGCATGATGGTCGCCAAAGCTGGTAAAGACAAAAGCATTGTCCAGTTTACCGGCTACGATCTCCCGTGCGGCGTGTATCGTTCCACCAGCCGAATAGGCCGCTGACTCGTAGTCACCGGTCCTCCTTACCCGTGTCACCATCTCGCGGGAATGCACCTTCAGTAGTTCCTGCTCACCGGCAGGTTCGAGATAGAAGAGGCCATCGGTTGAATCATAAAGAGCGTCATAGTAGAATATGTTTTCACGGCAAAGCAAGCCCTCCAGGGCTTGTGGAAAGTCCCTGAGCCTGTCGCCTTGGAAATAGGTGAAGAAGATGCCCGTCCTTTTCATAAGCAAATTCCCTGGCTCATATAATAGCCCAATCGGTCAGGGAAAATCAAAGGGCGGGCAGACGAGGCTTTTGATTTGAACTCACCCAGGATAATATCCTTTGATGCTGAAGGCACCCTGGTGACCACCGAGTTCAGCGATGCGGTCTGGCACCAGGCCATACCGGAGCTATACGCCAAGAAGAACGGCCTCAGCCCGGAGCAGGCTAAGCAATATGTCCGCCAGGAATACGACCGACTGGGCGACCACCGGCTGGAGTGGTATGACATAAGCTACTGGCTGCGCCGATGGGGTCTGGGCGATTATCAGGGCCTTATGCAGAGCTACCGGGACCGGATAATATATTACCCGGAGACCAAGGAGATACTGACCCGGCTCAACCAATGCCATACTTTGATAGTTACCTCAAGCTCGGCAAGGGAATTTCTCAACATGCTGACAGAGGAGGTAGGCAGCCACTTTGCCGCTGTCTTCTCCTCCATCTCGGACTATGGCCAGGTGAAAACAGCCGACTTCTACCGCAGGGTATGCCAGGTTATGCAAGTGGAGCCACAGGACATCGTCCACGTGGGGGATAGCTGGGACTTTGATTTTGTAGCCCCTAGCGAAATGGGCATCAGGGCTTTTTACCTCGACCGGCGGGGCACACGCCAGGGGCCACGGGTGGTTAAGAATTTGCAGGAGTTCCTAGATAGGGTAATTTAAGAGGGTGTCCCCCTGCTACTGGCACAGCCTGGCAACTCATAGCTCAAGGTGAGCATCATCGCCGACAAAGAGCCTTATCCCTTTGGTTCTCATCGCCACTTTGGTAAGCTTGACTCCCTGGCCTATGACGCTATCGGCCAACGGCTGGGACAAACAAATCCGGCAATCGGACAGGATTACAGAGCGTTCCACAGAAGAATCTTCAATTATAGTATTGGCACCTACGCTGGTGAAAGGCCCGATAGATGAATTCATGATGACACAATTGCCAGCAATGGAAGCCGGCCCCTTGATCTCACTGTTTTCCACCACAGTCCCCTCCCCTATCTCCACACGGCCAAGCGCAGAGCTGCGAGAATCCAGACGGCCCAGGATACGCCGAGAGGCAAACTCCTCTAGCATAATGCGGTTGGCCTCTAACAAATCATCCCTGGAACCGGTATCCAACCACCATCCTTCAAGTACCTGGCTGAGCACCTGGCCGCCGCTGTCGATAAGTTTCTGAATAGAATCGGTTATCTCCAACTCGCCCCGGGCCGAGGGCTTGATCTGCTCTATGGCCCGGTGAATAGCCGGGGAAAAGAGGTAGATACCCACCACCACTAGATCGCTTTTAGGTTGCTTGGGCTTCTCTTCGATACACACTATGCGGTTGGCGTTATCCAGTTGAGCTACCCCGAATGCCTGGGGATTGGGCATCTTCTTAAGTAATACCATGGCATCAGGTTGGCTCCGGTTGAACTGTTCCAAAAAGGTGGTTACCCCACCCTGAATCAGATTGTCGCCCAGAAACATTAGGAATGGGGAATCACCCAAAAAGTCCCGGGCGACCTTCACTGCATGGGCCAATCCCAGGGGCTGAGGCTGCAATATGTAGCTGACCTTAGCGCCCCAACGTGAGCCGTCTCCAACCGCCTGCTGTATCTGTGAACCCGTATCCGGCGAGATAACTATGCCTATGTCATCAATGCTCGTCTGCCTGATCTGTTCTAAGATATAGAACAATATCGGCTTGTTGGCCACAGGCAACAGATGCTTGGCCCGCGTATGAGTCAGGGGTTTGAGGCGATTGCCCTTACCAGCAGCTAATATCAGTGCTTTCATAATCTATATCTATCCTAGAATCGAGGGGTAAAATCCTTTTTCACGAGTATAACATGGCCAACCAGTATCTGCAATGATAGCTGAATGCAAATTTCCTGTGATGGAGTTGTAAAACCTATGAGGGCCAAAATAAGGATTGGCCCAGCAAAGCTTTACATTCTAGTTTCATGTATTTATTGCTCTAGCCAATTCTCCACAGACAGACCCGGGATTCTCTGGAAGTGCTGAATGTTTCCAGTAACAACTGTGAGGCTGCGGGCCAAGGCTATAGACCCTATGCGTATGTCTGCGTCACCCAAAACTATCCCATTACGTTCCAGTTCCGCCCTTACTTCACCGTATCGTCGTGCCGCAAGGACATCGAAAGGAAGAATGGGCAAATTCGGTAACAAGGTCTTTTCTAATTTTTCAAGCAGGCTACTTGTTCGTGTTGGCAGTCGGTAGGCTCCATAGAGCAGTTCCCCCAGGGTGATGCTAGAGGTAAATTGCTGCTCTGCGGGCACCGAGGCCAGTTTCACAATAAGGGTAATGGAGGGCACCCGTTTTAGAAGGTTGCTTAAAATATCTGTGTCCAAGAGATACATCAGGCCTCAAGCTCCACCAGTCGGCCTTTGTCTTGCTCCCTCATGGAATAAACATCAGCTATGAAAGTTTCCCACTCCTGATCCTCTACCTCTCCCCAGGCTCCTACCAGGGCTAAAGCACCCTGAGGCCGTGCCGAGGTTGCCTGCCCCTGCTCTAAATGTTCCAGATCAGATATGCTCACCAGAGCAGCCAGGGGCTTACCACGTCGTTCTATGACAACATGTTTGCCTCCATGGGCTACCTCCGCCATCAGTGCTGAGAGTTGTGCTTTGGCTTGTGCTGCGCTCACCTTCTTGACCACGTTTTTCCCTCCAGCATTTGACCAATAGGTCATCTTGACTAATTGTAGCATCTTCATTCAAAAAGTGCAATAGCAATCGAATCTGCCATGAAAGTAGCTTTTTCAGCCCCTGTTCCTCCACTCTTGAGGGGATTGGTTCACCTGTTACACCCACCTGTGCCTCGTACCTGCTGTAATGCAGTATTAGCTGCTGTCGTTAAAGCATGTGTATCGTTAATACACGGGCAGAACATAAAGCCCTCTTCAGTACGGCGTATTACCTCCTGTGCCGACCGGGTGTAGATGCCCGCTATCAACCCATGTCTCTTCGCTACGTCCAATACCCGCTGGCACGCCTGAGCGTGCTTAGTACTGTTTGGTATATCCTCAGGCGCTAACCCCATGGTCACAGCGAGGTCAACCGGCCCGATGAAGAAACCGTCTATTCCTGTTACATCTGCTAACTCTTCCAGGTGGGCCATAGTGTTGATATTTTCAATCATGATCAGACAGATAATTTCACGGTTGGCCCCTTCAAGGTAATCAACGCCGCTGTAGAAGCGAGCACGATTAGGTCCTACACTGCGATAACCAACTGGTGGGTAACGGCAGGCGCCGGCCGCTTTAACTGCCTCCTCACGGCTATTAACCAACGGAACAATAACCCCATAGGCACCGGCATCCAAGGCCCACTGAATATAAGCAGGCTCATTCCAAGGTACCCGAATTATAGGCATGGCATCTTTGGTGCTGACGGCCTGGAGCCAGAGAGCCGCGCGGTCGGGGCCAATGCCCATACCATGTTGCATGTCCAGCACCAGAGCGTCAAAGCCCGCATTAGCCATTAGTTCAGCGACATACGTGTCGGCGGAAAAAAGCCAGGCGACTGTAGGGGCTTTATCCTGCCGCCATAGCGCCTTCACCTTATTGGGGCGCATAATATTCTCCTCAATGTCAATCATCGGGGCGAAGACAGACAGCAACGTACTATTGCTAGCGCCCTTGCAGTTTGGTGTACATTGCTTCCAGGTCTTCCAGCCAGAGTCCGGCTTCAGCATCCGAGGGCATTCTCCAGTCTCCTCTGGGAGACAGACTTACAGAGCCGATCTTAGGCCCCTCCGGGAAGCACGTCCTCTTGAACTGGTTGGCAAAGAATCTCCAGATAAAACTGTTCAGCCATTTGTGCAAATCGTCGAGCGTGTATTGGTCTTCAAAGAGTCTCTGCTTTGTCACTTCGTTGGCCAGATAAAGAATCTTGCCCGGTCGCATTCCGAAGCGCACGAAGGGATACAGGTAGAAATCGGCAAGCTCAACCGGCCCGATAACCTCCTCGCTCCTTTGCGTTATCTCGCCGTTCTCCGGCCGCCGCAGCTCCGGCGAGATGGGAGTCTCAAGGACATCGTACAAAACCTTTTGCGCTTTGGAACCAGCCAACTCTTCATCAGCCACCCACCGCACCAGAAAACGGACCAATGTCTTGGGCACGGACGTATTGACATGATAGTGTGAGAGATGGTCTCCAGAGAAGGTGCACCATCCCAGAGCAATCTCAGTAAGGTCACCTGTCCCCAGTACAATCCCATCGATTTCGTTTGCTTTATTAAAGAAGAATTCTGTGCGGTAGCGAGCCTGCACGTTTTCGAAAACCACGTCTTCCTGGCCATCGTGCTTGAGGTCTCTCAAGTGTGACTGGCAAGTTTTGGTGATGTCCACCCATCCGAAACTCACTCCCAATGCGCGGCTCAATTTTGTGGCATTAGCCCTGGTCCTCGGGGTAGTGCCGAAACCGGTAAGGCTGTAAGCATAAACGTTCTCTCGCGCCAGCCCGAGAAAATCCATGGTCTTTACTGCAACCAAAAGGCTCAGAGTAGAATCAAGCCCTCCGGAAACTCCCAATACGATATGGCTTTTGTGGGCCCCAGACAGCTTCTTGGCGAGGGCTGCCACCTGCATGGAGAAAATATCTCGGCACCTCTCTGCTCTTCTAGCTGGATCGCTGGGGACAAAAGGGTAAGGGTCGAGCGTTCGCTGCAAGCTTACAGGGATCGGATCTGCCACCTCTGTTTCGATAATTCTAAAGGTTTCCGGTTGTCGAGAGGCATCGCGGAAACTTGTGCTGACGCGACGATCATGTGCCAGCCGTTCAAGGTCGATGTCGGAGACAATAAGCTGAGAGCCTGATGACAGACGGTCCGATTCCCGGAGGATAGTCCCGTTCTCCGCCACCATGGCGTGTCCACCGAAGACAACATCGTTGGACGACTCCCCGATGCCGGAGGACACATAACAATATGACGCTATGCACCTGCCAGATTCAGAGCACACCATGGTTCGACGCCAGTCCGATTTTCCAATCATCTCATTGCTGGCCGAAAGGTTGACCAGCACTGTTGCGCCTGACAAGGCCTGGAATTCGTGAGGTGCCAGCGGTACCCACAGGTCTTCACAAATCTCCACTCCGATGAGGGCTGAAGGAATCCCGTGCAGTGAAACGAGAATGTCCGTGCCGAAGGGGACTTGCTGCCCCGCCACTTCGATGGTATCGGAGTGATCCACCTCGCTGGATACAAACCAACGGCCTTCGTAGAACTCTTTGTATGTGGGCAAGAAAGTCTTGGGTATGACCGCAAGAACGCGCCCTGAGTTTAACACTGCAGCACAGCTAAAAATCTTCTGGTCAACAACCAGCGGCATCCCCACTATCACCACCATGGCATTCTTGGCACTTTCGACCAGGATATTGCGCAGACCTTTTTCCGCTTTTGACAGCAGTGCCTGGTGTTGCACCAGGTCTCCCAGAGTATAGCCGGTTATAGACAGTTCTGGAAAAACCAGTATCTGTACGCCCTCATCCTTTGCTTTCCTCATTGCCTCTATGATGGCTTTGACGTTGAAATCAATGTCAGCCACACGAAGTAAAGGGACTGCAGCGCCGACACGAAGAAACCCAAGGTCCTTGCTCAACTCGACACCTTGACCCACTTGACACCTCCCTACCAGGCTTTTTACCGCAGTCAACTTACACGGCCAATAGCCGCAATACATTGACAGCTTCTATTATAGGGGTTTTGGGCATCGTCAAACAATAGTGTGGGTTTGCCGAGTATTGCAGGATGCCTCCAAGATTTTGGACCTTTTGAGGTGATTGACCAGGGGAAGGTACTAAAAGAGCATGCCATGGACAGCGTTCAGCAAGCGGACTGAACGCTTAGCGCTGAACACTGAAATCTCGCCTCTAGTATCCTCTAAAGCGGTTTGTAGTTTGTAATAGGTAATCTCCTAACCTCTTATATCTGCCTAATGCCCCGCGATGATTTCCGCTTGGAGGTGCCCGGTGGCGCTCCAACTCACTTGTGTCTGCCAACCGGGCCATCCCTCCAGGCCAACACGCATCCGACACACCTTACACTACCCAGGCAAGGGAAGCCGCACGCAACTCACAATATGGGAAGGTATCTCTTAAGCTCGTAATCGGTCACTTGAGTGCGGTACTGGTCCCACTCTATCTTTTTGTTTTTGATGAAAGCTTCGAAAACGTGGTCGCCCAGTGCCTTGCGCACAAGCTCGCTTTTCTCGGTCAATTGTATAGCCTCCCAGAGGCTGGCTGGCAAGGTGCCTATTCCCTTCTTCCTCCTCTCCTCCTCGGTCATCTCATACACATTCTCTTCCACAGGTGTGGGTGGTTCATATCCTTTCTCAATGCCCTCCAGCCCTGCAGCCAGCATGACGGCGAATGTGAGGTAAGGATTACAAGCGGGATCGGGCGACCTGAACTCTATCCTGGTGGCCTTCTCCTTGCCCGGTTTGTATTCTGGAACTCTGATAAGGTCTGACCTGTTCCGCCGTGCCCACGAAAGGTATACCGGTGCCTCATAGCCTGGGACCAGCCGTTTGTAGGAGTTGACCCACTGGCTGGTGACAGATGTGATCTCGGGACCGTGCTTCAGCAGCCCGGCCACATAGCTCTTTGCTAACTTGGAGAGAAAATACGAGTCTTTGGCATCGAAAAAGGCGTTCTTCTCATCTTTGAACAGAGACTGGTGAACGTGCATGCCACTGCCGTTGATACCGAATACGGGTTTGGGCATGAAGGTAGCGTAAACCCCGTGGTTCAACGCTATCTGCTTGACCACCAGACGATAGGTCATTACGCTGTCGGCCATGGTCAGGGCGTCGGTATACCTCATGTCTATCTCGTGCTGGCTGGCAGCAACCTCGTGATGGGAGTATTCTACACCGATGCCCAGTTCCTCCAGGGCGATGACTGTCTCCCTTCTCAGGTCAGTGGCTGCATCCAGAGGGATCATATCGAAGTAGCCACCCGTGTCCAGCGGAACAGTGCCATTAGAGTCTTTGAAGTAGAAGTACTCCAGCTCCGGCCCAACGTAGTAAGTATATCCCATGTCTGCTGCACGCTTCAGATTTCTCTTCAAGACAAACCTGGGGTCGCCTTCGAAGGGCTCACCGCCGGGCCTCAGAATGTCACAGAACATCCTGGCTACAGCATGGTGTTCCTTAGGCCGCCACGGCAGCAACCGGAAGGTATCGGGGTCTGGCAGAGCCATCATATCGCTCTCATCTATGCGGGCAAACCCCTCGATGGATGACCCATCGAAGCCCATCCCATCCTCCAGAGCGCCTTCCAACTCCTCCACGGTTATGGCAAAGCTTTTGAGCATGCCCAGGATGTCTGCGAACCACATCCTGATGAACTTTACATCATGCTCCTTTGCCATCTTAAGGACATATTCCTTGCCCTCTTTCCTGCTCCTGGTTTCCATTTCAAACCTCCTTCTTTTTTTCTTATTATTTAGATTGCGTTCTCGCCTTCGTCTCCGTTCCTCACGCGGACCGCGTTGTCGATGGGAAAGACAAATACCTTGCCGTCTCCTCTCTCACCTGTCCTGGCTTTTCTGACGATGGCATTCAGCGTTTTGCCTACCTCCTCGTCCAGCACTACAGTCTCGATCTTCACCCTGGGCAAGAACTCCACTCTATACTCCCCGGCTCTCCACTGCAGACAAATGCCTCTTTGCCGACCCCGCCCGCTCACCTCGGTTACAGTCATACCCAGTATCCCAATCTCAGCCAGGGCAGCCTTGACCGATTCCAGTTTCTCAGGTCTGATGATTGCCTCTATCTTTTTCATCGAGATATGCCTCCGTAAGCTCTTTCTCCATGCTGGGATATGTCCAATCCTACTATCTCCTCCTCCTCTTTGACCCGAAGCCCGATGGTGACATCGACTATTTTGCCTAAAACCCAGGTAGCCGCAAAGGCGAATACCGCGACAGAAGCGACCCCGGCCAGCTGTTTGGCAAGCTGTATAGCGTGACCGTAAATCAAGCCATCAGCGCCTGCTGAGTTGACCGCGAGAGAGGCAAAGATACCTGTTGCCAGAACACCCCAGACACCTCCCATGCCGTGTACTGCCCAGACATCCAGGGACTCATCTACACCCCGCTTTGTCCTAAAGAGCATACAGTAGTAGCAAATTACCGAGGCTACGACACCTATTGGTATCCCTGCAATGGGACTCACAAAGCCTGCAGCAGGGGTAATTGCCGCCAGGCCGGCTATCGCTCCTGTAGCAGCCCCAAGCGCGGAGGGGCGGCGGTAAATCCACCCCAAACCCATCCAGGTCATGGCAGCGGCAGCTCCCGAGATGTACGTAGCCACGAAAGCACTGGAGGCCAGCCCGCCGGACTTCAGGGCGCTTCCACCGTTGAAGCCGAACCACCCGAACCAGAGCAGGCCCGCGCCCAACATCACCAAAGGGATATTGTCAGGCTCCATAGGCTCCCCCTCCTTAAATCCTTTGCGGGGGCGGAGCAGCAGCGCTAAAGCTAGTGCCGACATACCAGCGGTTATGTGGACAACTATACCACCGGCGAAGTCGAGGCAACCTAGCTTGGCGAGCCAACCGCCACTGCCCCAGACCCAGTGTGCCACTGGGCAGTAGACGAAGGTGAACCACAAAATAGCGAGAATTAGGAAGGCGCTGAACTTAGTGCGTTCTACCACACCACCCGTCCAAAGCGCCACCGCAATGATGGCGAACATGGCCTGATATATCATAAAGGCTAGATGGGGAACTGTTGTGGCATATACGGTTGAAGGCTTCTGCCCCACATCTCTGAGGCCCACCCAGTCAAACTTACCGATTATCCCCCCAAAGTTGGGGCCAAAACCCATAGTATAGCCATACAGTACCCATAATAGGCCGATCAGACCTAAAAGTGCAAAGCTCATCATGATGGTGGACAGAATATTTTTTCTTCTCACCATCCCACCATAGAATAGAGCCAAGCCAGGTGTCATCAGCATGACCAGAGCTGCTGAGACCAGAATCCAGGCAGTATCGCCAGAGTTTATCATTTCCCAGTGCCTCCTATCTGTAACTGAGGTTATTCCTGGTAATATATTAGCCGGCAATTATTTCAGACTGATTACGTGAAGATTAAATCTGTGTTGCGTGCCGCTTAGAAGTTAAACTTGCTTCCGGGTGCTATATTATTCGGCGACTGTGTCAAACAGATTACGTGAATGCTACATAAGCATTGCATGAGTGTTGCACAGTGAGAAGTGACATCGTTCAATTACATTACATTCATATGAAACATAAGTTGCAAACCTCATCCCCCTGGCCCCCTTCTCCTCAATTCATAAAAGGAGAAGGGGGGACAAATTGATCTGGGGGGTACCCCCAGACCCCCAGAAGGGAACCAAGGTTCCCTTCACCTTCCTTTGACAAGGGCATTTTGAGGGTATGACTGAAACTCCCTCGCCCACTGGGAGAGGGTTGGGGTGAGGGCTCTATAATGTCGGCTTATGCGCGTTTAGATTCTTGTAGTCCAAATGGCGACAAGGAAAATGGCCGAAAGGACTACAGACACACGACGTTTGGTATTGTTATAATGGCACCAGGTTAATGAATCGGCATGTCAGACAGCCTTGAACCGATTATAGTTTGCCGTATTTTCAGTTTTGGTGCATCTGGCAGTTATAAATAATCTTGAGAATATTGTATGGAAAGTTGTCATTTACCTTGATAATCTACAGTATTGTTCTATTAATACGAGGATTCCGCTTTTTAGAGCGGTGGACACGATCCCTCCATAGTGTCTGTTCAAAATGGACGCCGAATGCCCCTAATCCTGGGAATATGGTATATTCCTTGGGCCACAGCCAAGAAGGTCATTGCCCTTCTCCCCTAAACAAGACGTGTTATAATCTGTTAAAGACATATACACTTGAAAGTGAAAAGGCAGTCAACACCACAACATATGAGGAAGAGATGGCCAGGGCGAAACAAAGGACAGTTGATGAGTTGGAGCGGCTGAAATGATAATAATACCGATAGCCAAAGGTGTGTTTCTTGACGTGGCAGCAAAGTAGGTATAATGTGGCCAAAGGAAGAAAAGCCGTGAAATCAAAGTCCAGCGAACCTAATGAATATTATTCTGCCAATGTAGAAATACTGTTTGATGAGTTTGTTCCTACGTTGGAGCTTATTTTTGGTAAGAAATTGCCTAAAGATAAGCGAAGAGAAATAGAAGAAAAACTGAGTGAACTCAGAACTCCTAGCATACAGTATGCCCGACGTGTGGAAGAATGGAAAAAGACTGGCGATATGGCTCAATTTGCTAAGATTTCTAATGACTTTATGAAAGAATTAATGCCTGAAGTTCCTTCTGGTGTTTCCGGTCTAGAGTATGTACTAGAAACCTTGTTTAAACCAAGTAGAGCCGGAATTCCATACATTGAGAAATCTAAATACAGCGACTATATGAAGATTATTCAGGAAATTATTAGTATTACAACAAGCGGGGGTTTTAAAAACGTCAGTTTCTACATGTCGTCAGTTGACAACGTGGAATCGGATAATTTAGCTTGGGCACAATCGTTAACCACTGATATGCCTAAAGTAATTAAGTTTTTAACTCCGGATAGGAAACGATTTTCGGTAAAACTGGCAACTCGATGTATCTCAGAATATAGCAAGATGTCTGGTGTATACGAAAGATTGATAGTGATTATCGCGGGTTTTATTTCAATCACGCCAGACGCTGCAGCAAATTACAAGGAATTTAGGAAGAAAGGTCTATCCAAAAGCATAGACGTTATAAAAAACAAAGGATGGGGCATTCTTACCCAAGAGTTTGATGTTTTGATGAGGAATTCCATCGCACACAAATCTTACGTAATTAATCCGAATACCAGGCTTGTTGATTTTACTGACCCTATTAGTGGTAAGACTGAGTCGATATCTTATCAGGTATTATTTGAAAGGACCAGGGGATTGAGTAGTCTTGTGTTGGCATTAAGCCAATTCAGGGGTATTGTTGCGAGGGCGATATTGTTTTATCTAAATCCTCTCATCGTTGAGAACAAGGAATAGTGTCCAATGTTGTCAGATATGTTTGACAAACTGACCTGCTCCCATTATTTGTACCATTTGTTACGTTGTTGCCAAAATCAGAAGATCCTCTAGAGCGGGTGGGGAATAGTCTTTGGCACTGTGTGGACGTATTTGGGGGAATAAGTCGATGGAATCATTCGTGTCGAAATACAAAGTCTCATTCGATGAGAAACAGAATAACTGGATGCTGAGGATTCCGCAAGAGGATGTCGCACAGATTGCGGACGGCTGCTATTGTGTGCGATTGCCGGCCTACGCAAGCTATGTACTGCAACCTGGCGGCAACATTTTGCGGCCACTAACGCGGAAGTATAAGGTCTTTCTTTTAAAAAAACAGGGTGAAGTTTGCGCAGTTTGCGGACAAGGTCGGCGAGATGGCGACGATTTTTGTTTGGATCATCAGCCGCCGATGGCCGATCCAGATAGCAAGTTAATCGACTATGCGGGCAAAACGGCAAACCGTGTGATTCATAGATCCTGCGATCCTGCCCAGAATAAAAAAATTACGGTGAATTGACAATTTAACCGATTCCCTCCAGTGGCTAAAGGATAACCTGGTGAGCTCGGTGCACTAACGATCAGGCGGGAACACCATGAAACGATAGTGTCTGTTTAGCGATATTAGCAAGGAACGAGAACTGCTGCTTAAGACTCTTTCCCTGCGGATTTGGAGGTGCCCAGCACACTGTAGCTAGGACTCAGCCGAGTCTCAGTTGTCAAACAACCTACAAAAGTGTATGATGGTTATTTCAAACGTATATGTTCTGCCTTATACAAAAAAGTCCCCAGCGATTTCGCTGGGGACTTTCGTACCGTCTGGCAAATCAGGTCTTTATAGCCGATTAATAAGCATATAGCCGGCCATAGGGCCGAAGGTAACGTGGGAACAGCTTGGTGAAGCTGCCCTCCATTATGCGGGTGGGGTCGTAGCCGAAATGAGCGGCAAACTGGCCTACGAATTCCCTGAGCACCTGTTGGTCTTTTCCGTCTAGCTGGCTGGTGCCCACCTCTTTGCCCAGTTGGTAGCTCTGGATACTGCCCCGTAGATAGATAACTCCTCCATGCATCCCTGTACCCACAAAGTTCATCCGATGAGGCTCACCCTCCTTTAAAGTGAGTCCCAGCAAGATTAGAACACCCCCAGCCATGTATTCGCCAAAAAAGTCCTGGGCAGTGCCACCGATGACCAGCACCGGCTTCTTTTCCTTATACTCTTTCATGTGGATGCCCGCCCGGTAGCCCACATCATCCCGCACGAAGACCTTGCCTCCCCGAGCCGATAGCCCCAGTATGTCCCCAGCGTGGCCATGTACGATGATCTCCCCGCTGTCCATAGTATTGGCACAGCCATCCTGAGCATTGCCACGGACGACAATTGTGGGGCCAGCCATAAATGCCCCCAAGTCATTGCCCGGAGTGCCCAGAATGTCGATAACCACCGGCTTGTCCAGGTCTGTGCCGATATACCTCTGGCCATAAACGTTGTGAAGCTCAATCTTGTCGTAGCCCTGAGCCACCAGTTGTCTGAGCCTGGCATTGAGTTCCTTGTGAGTAAGTCCCATTGCATCCAATCTAGTTGCATTCACTGTTTCGATTGTCATTTTAGCTACCTGCCATTCTGACACCTAAGATTTCCAGCTCGGTGTCACTTAATCCTATGCCTCTGAGCTGAAGCCGATTGCCTCGCAGGCTCTCCAGAGCATTGACGCCCATGCCACCCAGAATATCCTTCAGTTCCAGGCTCCAGCCGCGCAGCAGATTGACCAGACGCTGTGCCCCGATCTCAGGGTTGAGCCTTTTGGTCAGCGCCAGGTCGGTGGTGCAGATGCCCCAGGTGCATTTTCCGGTGTGACATTGCTGGCAAACCCGGCAGCCCAGGGCAACTAAAGCTGCGGTGCCGATATAGACAGCATCAGCACCTAAAGCGATAGCCTTAGCCACATCTCCGGCATTCCTGATACCGCCGGAGACCACTATCGAAGCCTGATTGCGGATGCCTTCCTGCCTCAAACGGGTATCTACTGAAGCCAGGGCGAGCTCAATGGGTATGCCCACGTTGTCACGAATAATCTTGGGTGCAGCACCAGTGGAGCCGCGCAGCCCGTCCAAAACTATGATGTCAGCGCCAGCCCGCACCATGCCACTGGCGATAGCCGCCGAGTTATGAACGGCAGCTATCTTGACGGCCACCGGCTTGGTGTAGTCGGTAGCCTCTTTGAGGGCGTAAATCAGTTGGGCCAGGTCTTCAATGGAATAGATGTCATGTTGTGGCGCTGGCGAGAGGGCGTCTGTCCCATGAGGGATCATGCGGGTGAGCGCTACCTCGGCGCTTACCTTCTCACCTGGCAAGTGTCCCCCGATGCCCGGTTTGGCCCCCTGTCCAATTTTGATCTCCACCACCCTGCCAGCATCAAGGTACTGTGGATGGACTCCAAAACGCCCCGATGCCACCTGCACAATAGTATTGTTGCCATACTTATATAGCTTGGTGTGAAGCCCACCTTCACCGGTGTTCCACAAAGTGCCAGCCTCTGCGGCAGCCCTGGCTAATGATTCATGGACATTGAGGCTCACCGCACCATAGGACATGGCGGCGAACATCACCGGCACCTGAAGCTCTACCTGGGGAGCCATCTCTGTCTTGAGGTCAAAAGAGCCTGGACCAAGCTCAACCTTATCAGGCTTGCGGCCCAGGTAGGTGACCAGCTCCATAGGCTCACGCAGCGGGTCTATGGAAGGGTTGGTCACCTGGCTGGCGTTCAGCAGCAGGTGATCCCAGTAGATGCGATGAGGCTTATCATCGCCCATGCCGGTGAGTAGCATGCCCCCCGTCTCAGACTGCCTGATGATATCCTCAATGACCTCAGGACGCCAGTTGTAGTTCTCCCGATACTCCAGTGGCGTTCGTCGTATCGTCAAGGCACGGGTGGGGCAAAAGAGCACGCAGCGGTGGCAGCCGACGCAGTTCTCCTCGCGGCTGTGTACCCCATCATCCCCGGCGTCATAGTAGTGGGTCTCAAAGGTGCACTGGTTAACACACACCTGGCACCCGATACAGCGAGCTTCATCTCGCTCTACAATGAATCTGGCTGGCAAATAGGTCTTCACGGCAAACTAACCCTCGTTTTCTTTGCAGCTACAGGTGACTCAACAGCAGTTTTCAACCGGCATACAACAGGCTCCCCACCCATGGGGGTCCAGGCACGCTCCAGGTCAGGGCAGACCAGCCTGATGGCTGACTCCTCAGAGGAAAGATAGGACATATCGCCCTTGCTCCCCACAGTCAGGGGGCGCAACCTGATCCGGTCGGTGAGGCCGATCATCTCCCCGTTGTGGGCAATTATCACAGTGAACGGGCCGTTGAGCAGCAGGCTACCATATACCTGTCGCAAAGTACGAAACAGCTTCTGCTCTTTCTCAGGGCGACGTTCGATGTCTGACCAGAAAGGCGAGGCAAATATGGCAGCCATGATCTCCACGGGAAGCCCATGCCGACGCACCACCAAGTCAACGCCATAAGCCACCACCTCCGTATCCGTCTGCATGGTGCAAATATAGCCGAATTGCTCCAGATAGCGTCGATTTATGCCATAGGAGGAAATCTCGCCGTTATGCACTACTGTCCAGTCCAGTATGTTGAAGGGATGAGCACCACCCCACCAGCCAGGGGTGTTTGTGGGGAAACGGCCATGGGCTGTCCACAGATAGCCCTCGTATTGCTCCAGACAAAAGTAGCGGGCAAGGTTCTCCGGATAGCCTACACCCTTGAATACCGCCATATTCTTGCCACTGGAGAAAACAAAGGCATCTTGCACCGTGGTGTTGATCTCCATCACCTTTTCTACCACATAATCGTCTTCCGCTTTCCCCCCGGTTCTGTCTGGGATAACTTCCAGGAAATAGCGCCATATTAGCGGTGGATTGGTAATACCTGGAGTTGGCTGTGTAGGCACTTCCTCAGCCTGAACCAGCTTGAATCTGTCTTTAAGGTAGTTCTCCACCTCCACCCGTGCGCCGGGGCTCATGTACATCAGGTGCAAGGCGTAATAAGGAGCATATTCCGGGTACAGGCCATAGACGGCAAAGCCACCACCCAGGCCGTTGCTGCGCACGTGCATGTTGGCGATAGCCTTAATGATATCCTTGCCGGAAAATCGTCTTCCCGAGGTATCCATCATGCCAAATAGGGAGCAAGCGTCAATCGCCTTGTCATCCTTATAGGGATTACAGAACTGAGCCAGGTCTCTCATGGATTTCTCCTGAAGGGCTTACTCACCTGCTGCGAACTATCTCAGGCTCTGCGGCAGACGACCCTTTGGACGGCACTTCAAGCTTCTTCTTCCACAACGCAGATGGTAGGCAAGCCAGCCCGAAATCAGTCTCAAGCAAAGACTGCTTGAAATCGGCCACGCTTACCCCCTCCTTGAGCAAATCGAAAAATATTCCTGATGGCTCGATGTCCCCCACAAAAACCATACCAGCCAGTCTACCTTCTTTGAGCACCAGCTTGCGGTAGCTCTGTCCATATTGCCGGCTGAGCACTTCACAATCTCCGTTTTGGGGACTCACCAGGCCAGCCGAAACCATCGCCAGCCCGAAGTAATTGAGCGCATTCATAGCAGTACCGCCGGTGTACTTTGCCTCTACGCCTGCCATGTTGCCGCCGGCCACTCTGCCCCCCAGATAGGCATTGGGCCAGATGGGGGTGAGCCGGTTTGCCTCGTAAACCAGGTCATAGGCCTCGGCCACATCTCCACAGGCATAAACATCGGAGATGCTGGTAGCCATGTGCCGGTCTACCACTATACCGCGGTTCAGCTTAATCTGGCTGTCTTTGACCAACTCCAGGCGCGGTGTCACTCCGATGGCCATCACCACCAGGCCGCAGGGGATATCCTCGCCGCTATCCAGAGTCACCCCTTTTACTAACCCGTGCCTGGCACCCCAAATTTCCGCCACAGTGTGCCCGGTGACGATCCTGAGACCAGCCTGACCCAGACGCTCAGCCACCAGCGATGAGCCTCGCTCATCCAGAATAGTATTGAGCACCCTCTCCTTCATCTCCACGATAACCACTTTCAAGCCACACTTGGTCAGAGCCTCAGCCACACTTATCCCGATAAGGCCACCGCCGATGACCACAGCCTGGCTGACGTCTTTCAGGAACTCTCTAATTTTCTTGGCATCGTCAAGAGTGGTGAAAGTGAAGACGCCCTGCCTGTCAGAGCCTTTTATAGCAGGGAATATGGGCGTGCCACCCGTAGCCAGGAGCAAATTTTCCCAGGCGATCTCCTGGCCATCAGCTAGCTTGGCTTTTCGCCCTACCAGGTCAAGATGTGTCACCCCCTTGCCCAGCAAGGCAGTGCTGCCGTTCTTTTCATAGAAGTCTGCCGGGCGGAACAACATGCCCTCCAGCGAACATTCTCCCGCCAGGTAGTGTGAAATGCAGGGGCGGGAATAAGCCGGATAAGGCTCGTCAGAGACTATGGTTAACGTCCCACGACGGTCGATCTGACGTATCGCCTCAGCAGCACCAACGCCGCCTGCCGAATTACCGATGATAAGGTATTTGGTATTCACTGGCTCTCCTCTGCATATACAAGGGCCTCGTTGGGGCAGTTGGCCACACAGACCGGCACCTCTCTGTTGGGGCACAAGTCACACTTCACAGCAACATGTCTGACCTCGTCCCGCCTGATAGCTCCCAGTGGGCAAGCCATCATACAAGTCCAGCAGCCAATACATTTTCCCGAGTCAATAGACACCTTACCGGTGGAATCGTCCTTTTGCAAAGCGCCGCTGAGACAGGCATAAACGCAGGGCGGCTCGGAACAATGGCGGCACTGCACAGACAGAAAAAGTGGCTTCCGTCTTTCCACCCTGACCCTGGGCAGAGCCTTTTCCTGTTTGAAAGCCCTAACCAGGTCTTTAGATTCGGAGTGTTCCACGCGGCAAAAGACCTCACAGAGGCCACAGCCCATGCATATTTCTTCCCTGACATGTACCTTCATCATCGTAAAGCCATTGAACCTTCTCTAAAAATACGGAAAACAGTTTCCGTATGCCATATAGTAACAGCTTGAAAGACAAAAGTCAAGCCCTTATGGAGAATGTAATCAAAATGTAACAAAAATTTAATATTCTACGGTTGGATGCAGCAGGCTACAGCCCCACCCCAGCTATCTCCGCACCACACTTGAAGCACTTGCCCTGGGTGATGTTGTATTTCAGAATACTGTAGCCATGGCGAGCGATGAGGGTCTGGCCACACTGCGGGCAGTGAGTGTGCTCGCCGGGGCTGCCGGGGACATTTCCTTCATATACATAGTGCAGACCTGCCTCCTGCCCGATGCGTCGGGCACGGCGCAGCGTCTCTACCGGCGTGGGAGCTACATCGGTCAGCTTATAGGCGGGATAAAAGCGGCTGAGATGCCAGGGAGTATCAACACCAAGCTCCTTGGCGACAAAAGAGGCTGCCTCTGATATTTCCGCATCGGAGTCGTTAAGGCCGGGGACAAGCAGGGTGGTCACCTCAACCCAGATTCCCAGCTTCTTCATCAGCCTGAGGCTATCGAGCACCGGCGCCAGTCTGGCCCCCGCATTGTGCCGATAGAAGCTCTCACTGAAGCCTTTCAGGTCTACGTTGGCCGCATCGAGATAGGGCTTGATAGTCTCCAGAGCCTGGGCAGTCATATAGCCGTTGGTGACGAAGACATTTTTGATGCCTGCCTCGTGGGCCAGGCGGGCGCTATCGTAGGCATACTCGAAGAAAATAGTAGGCTCAGTATAGGTGTAGGAGATACTGGGGCAGCCTGCCCTCCTGGCCTGGGCCACCATCTCCTTTGGCGAAAGAGGCTCACCCATAAGCGGGCCGCCATCGCGCAGCGTCTGTGAGATATGCCAGTTCTGGCAGAAGCGGCAGCGGAAGTTGCAGCCCACAGTGGCCACCGAGAAGCTGCTTGTGCCCGGATGGAAATGGAACAGTGGTTTCTTTTCTATGGGGTCTATCTGTTGGGAGATACTTTGCCCGTAGACCAGCGTGTAAAGGGTGCCACCCCGGTTCATCCGCACCAGGCAAACGCCCGACTTGCCCTCGCTGATACGGCAATGATGGCTACACAGATAGCAATGGACCCTCTGATTGTCCAGACGCTCATAAAGCATGGCCTCATGCATAGCTCACCTCTCTCGACCATCCAGGAAACGGAGTCTTCAGCAAAAACCCATCCAAGGCTATTCTTTCACAGCCTGGTTGCGTCGTCAAGGGGTAGGCAGATTAAGAAGAAGCATAGCTGGTGGTTTTCTATAATATGCTAACGCCGAACTCTTTCAGCCTTTCTGTCAAGGCGCTCAAAGGAAGGCCAATTACGTTGAAATAGTCGCCCTCAATCTTCTCCACGATCACCGACCCCAACCCCTGGATGGCATAGGCTCCCGCTTTATCCAATGGCTCTTTCGACTGAACGTAGGCATCGATCTCATGTGAGCTTAGTTTTCTGAGATATACCTTTGTCTCCACCGCTTCTGATACTGCTTTGTTGCTGCCGGTATCTACAATGGTAAACCCGGTAATTACCGAGTGCGGCTTCCCATTTAGTGTTTCCAGCATTTGTTTGGCTTCGGTTTCCGTGTGCGGCTTGCCCAGTATTTTGCCTTCAAACACAATGAAAGTGTCTGCAGCAATAATCAAGGCATTCTTGTATTTTGGGGCAACCAGCCTGGCTTTTTCCAGAGATAGCGATTTGGCAAGCTCATGTGGTTCCAAGTCCTGGCTGACCTTTTCCTCATAGTTGCTTGGCTCGACCTTGAATTTCAGGCCGATTTTTCTCAGCAATTCTTTTCTTCTCGGTGACGCCGAGGCCAATATAATTGTTTTCATATTATCGTTTGGGCACATCCATAGCCTGTTATCCCATTATACAAGTGGATTATCCTGTTAGACAACTGCAGAGAGAGGGCAAGGTGTCAGTACGCGTCAGTCATTACGGATTCCGAGGTTTTATCCGTTTGCCGTGGAACAACTCGCTTCCGGCACCCGGGTACACCATCCGCTCAGATACAGGCGTTGTCCTTTTGACTTTGGGCCAAACATCTCTTTGTGGCTCTGCCCCATCCAAGGTTACTTTTGAGGGAGAACGGTCTCTCATCTGGGGTTCTTTTCGGACATCTATCCCCTCCACGTTATGGGAAAACTCGATGGGGATGCCATTGGGATCATAGGCATAGATGGAGTGGATGAATCCATGGTCGATCATGTCTGACACAGGAAATCCGGCGGCTTCCAGCCTGTCTTTCAATTCCCAGAGGTCTTCTTCAGTTTCTACTCCAAAGGAAACGTGGTCGAAGATGAAAGGGCCTTTGACCGGCCTGCCATGGTCTTTCTTCGCCACAGATTCAACGTCTGACCACTCAAAAAACGCTATAAGATCGCTATCTGATATCTGAAAGAAGTAGTGCCTGTAACCGGGCTGGCCTAGCCCCGCAACAAGCCGCATTCCCAGCAAATCTCTCCAGAAGCGAATCGTCTTGTCCATGTCACCGGTAGCCATGGCAAGGTGATTGACCCCGTTGAACTGAACCATCTTATATCCTCCTATAGGTTGTCTTCTAATGGTACAGGCAGCAAATCTGCATAGCGAGTCCCCCCTATCCTGGCAACCCAACTTGACACAGCCTAGAAGCCTAATATCTCCCCAACAATTAATGTGGTAATGCGACCAGGGACAGCCTCTTTTTCGTAAATTACGACCTTACCCAGGAAAGTGCCTGGAGCGCCCGTTTTTTTCATGCGCTGGTCTTCCAGAGGTATACAGTGTTCTTTGAGACGCCGCAGGGCCGCATTCAGGTCAGAGACTATCTTATTTGCCCCTGCTACCCAGATAACATTCTTGGCTCCAAATACATAGCCGCCTTGACGGCTTCCCGAAGCATCAGCGCCCAGCACCTGACCGGTTTTGGCAATGGCTTGCACACTGCCCAGAAAATATTCTGCTGTAGTAGAGGCGCGGCGGAGGTCGGCCTGCTTATTCGGGTCTTTCTCAGGTAATATCTTGTCCTTCCAGTTTCTCCAGGGATGTTGCCCTTTGACCAGTAGCTCAATGAAGCCGATTTGGTCCAGTGTGGTTGAGGAACCAGTCATCACCTCGGCTCCAGCGGGAATAATTTCCTGAAGCTTTTTGAGGGCTGCCACTTTATCGGCTACATATACAGGGTTAAAGTTTCTCTCCTTAAGGGCTGTCACGGTGTTTTCTAGAGTCTTTTTAGCGGCTATTTTATTCCAGTTAGTCATATCTTCACCTCCGTTTTTAAGATTCCGAAACAAGTTCGGAATGAAATCCTCATACGAACTCGTCCAGAAGCTTGTTGCAGATAGCGGGATCCAGCTTCTGTTTTATCGGAGGGCCTTTCTTGAGAGCGGATACTTGCTCTTCAAAGATGGGCCTCTCCTTTTGATAGACTACCCCGATGGGTATTCTATCGCCCCACTCCTGCGCCTTCTGGAAGGCTGCCACTCTATCGGCAGGGTCATAGCCATCTCCCAATTTATAGACCCTTTGCTTATACCAGGCGAAGGTGTTTACATGATTGAAAGATACGCAGGGCTGGAGCACATCGATCAAAGCAAAACCTTTGTGTTGGATGCCTATCTTAATCATCTGAGACAAATGCTCGGAATCACCGGCAAAGCTGCGAGCCGCCAAGCCCGCGTCGCAGGCCACGGCCAGGGACATTGGGTTGAGTGGAGTGGTGGCTCCCCCCGGGGTGGTCTTGGAAACAAAGCCCTGGTCGCTGGTGGGGGAGGCCTGGCCTTTGGTTAGCGCATAGACCTGATTGTTGTGCACTATATAGGTGATGTTGTGGTTGCGGCGCATGCTGTGTATAAAGTGGTTTCCCCCCTCACCATAGCCATCGCCGTCACCACCGATGGCCAAAACGACAAGCTCGGGATTGGCCAGTTTGGCCCCAATGGCTGCGGGTAGGGCGCGGCCATGCAGCACATTGAGCACATTGCCACGGGTATAGTGAGGCAGCTTGCCAGCTTGCCCGATGCCGGAAACCAGCAACACCTGATAAGGCTCCAGACCAAGCTCCGTCAAGGCCTTCTTAACTGCATTCAGGATACCGAAGTTGCCACACCCCGGACACCAGGCGGGCTGGGCACCAGCATAATCAGCCAGTTTTACCACGGACTACCTCCTTTTTGGCCTCCCGGACGATGCCTGCCGGAGAGAAGGGGCGACCATCGAACTTTAAGATGGTGCCATTGACCTTCAGACCCGTCTCCCGCCTGATGAGGCGGGCCAGTTGCCCCGTGGCATTGTTCTCTACCACCAGGCTTTGTCTGGATTTCCCCAGGACAGAGGATACCGCTTCAGCAGGGAAAGGCCAAAGCTCGCTGAGATGGAGCAGGTTGGCCCTGCTCTGCTCTGCTTGCAGCAGATCAACTGCCTCCTTAAGCGCCCCGTAGGTGCTGCCCCAGCCAACAAAAGTAAACTCAGCCTGGGGCGACCCATAGAAGCGAGGCTGGTTTATCTCCCGCCTGATGCCTTCCAGTTTGCGCAGCCGCTTCAGCATCATTTTGGTCCTGGTCTCGGCGTCCTCTATAAGATGCCCTTCTTCATTGTGTTCGTCGGAGTCGGATACCACCAGGGTATTTTTATATAGGGGCAATGCTCGCGGCGATACGCCTGACTCGGTAAACTGGTATCGCTTATATTGACCCAGCCTGGCTGCCTCATCCTCGTTGAGAAGCTGACCCCGTTCGATAGTTATCCTGGACAGTTCAAACCTTTCTACAGTGGCGTAAGAGCTGCCGAGGTACTGGTCGGTGAGTATGATAACTGGAGTTTGATATTTCTCGGCCAAGTTGAACGCTTTGGCGGCCAGGTAAAAAGCGTCCTCTACAGTGGCTGGAGCCAGAACTACCCTGGGGAATTCCCCGTGGGCGGCATGTAATACAAACTCCAAGTCACCCTGCTCCGTGCGGGTGGGCAGGCCGATGGCCGGCCCAGAGCGCTGGCCGTTCACCACAACCACTGGTGTCTCGGTCATCCCGGCCAAGCCCAGACCCTCCACCATGAGGCAGAAGCCGCCCCCGGAGGTGCAGGTCATGGCGCGAGCACCAGCGAAGGCAGCCCCCACAATCATGTTGATGGCGGCGATCTCATCCTCCGGCTGCACCACCACCATGCCTGTCTCCTCGGCCTTGCCCGCCAGATATTCCAGAATGGTGGTGGCCGGTGTCATGGGATAGGCAGCCACGAACTTACAGCCAGCGGCCACTGCCCCCAGGGCCAGCGCCTCATTGCCGTTGAGGAGCATCCTTTTGGCCTGGCCCAACGGGCGAAGCTGCTTATTGAAGTTGCCCTTGAACTTCTCCCTGATGTAATCGTAACCAGCCCGAGCCGCCAGGACATTGGCTTGGGCCACCTCCCCCTTGAAATGCTCCGCCAGCACTTTATTCAGTATCTCAAGGTCATAGCCCACCAGCCCCAGGGCAGCGCCCAAAGCCACTGAGTTCGTCATGAGCCTATCGCCCGCCTTTTCCCTGGCCAGACGTTCCAGCGGCAGCCCGAATAGTCCTCTGACTGCGCCGTAATCCGTGATAGCCTCTTCATCGAAGATAGCCACACCATCTTTCAGCAGGCTGCCCAGGTGCAAGTCCAGGCTTTCCCTATTCATAGCGATAAGGATATCCACCTCTTCGCTCAGGGCTGCTATCTGGCTGTCACCGGCTCTGACCCGGAAGAAGTTATGCCCCCCCCTGACTCTGGACTCGTAGTCCTGGTCAGCAAAGATGTAGTAGCCTCCCCGAGCCAGGGATTTGGCTAGAATGAAGCCCAGGGACTGAACACCTTGCCCGGCCTCTCCCCCAATCAGCACATTCAGATTTGACCCCATCTCACGACTCCTATCTTCAGTTCAAGAAGTACACCAGTGCCTGATTGCATATGTCTGCACAACGACGCTGGTGTTACCATCAGCAAAACGAAATGTGAAAATACTGATGCCTTATCCCCCTGTCCCCTTCTCCTGCAGGAGAAGGGGGTGGAAAGAAATCTGGGGGATTACCCCCAGACCTCCCCCAGAGAGGCTTAGCCTCTCTGGACTCTCCACTGCTTTCAAGTGGGGATTCAACGAGGGGCGTCCGCCTGAGGTGGATGGCAGGCATCTGTGGGTATCCCCAGCCCCCAGCTTCCCCCAAGATTAGCCGTGGGCAGGTCTCTCCAGAAAGCAAATAATGCTTGTTTCTGCAACTAAGCACTTGCCGGTTTTGTCACTCCGACTACAAGTCTTCAAGCATGGTGGTGAAGGTGTCGTGATGGTCTTCTTCCTGCTGCAATATCTCCCGGAAGAGCCGGTTGGTGGTCTCGTCACCTTCTTTACGCGCCATCTCTACGATCTGCTTGTAAAGCTTAATAGCGCCCTCCTCATCCTCAACGTCTCGCTGTATCATCTCCTTGAGGGTGTTGCCAACGAAAATGGGAGCGGGCTTGGTAGTAGGAATACCACCGAGATAAAATAATCTTTCGGCAATTGCCTCAGCGTGCTTCATCTCGCTTATTGCGATGGACTTCAGCTCGCTTTGCACAGCGAAGCCCTTCACTCCGCTCCACTGGACATGCTGCCACATGTACTGGACTGTAACTTGTACTTCTCTGGCTATTGCCTCGTTCAGTTTGTCCAACAATGCTTGCGATACCTTGGTTGCAGCGCTGGTCTTCTTTTCTGCCATTTTGGGTACCTCCTTATAGATTTTTCACACGTCGTGCCGGTCCAACATGACGTATTGCCCAAAACTGTGCTTAGTGGCTCCTCATGTTTTCTCGGCCCCATCGTCCACTTCTGTTACGGCTATAGGGGCCAATCCTGTGCTATTTGATACGCTGGACAAGCCCTACCATTTCTAATTCCAGGTTGCGCAGACGCGATGCAATAATGCCTGCTATATTCTGCATCATAGTGCAGCCCACAGGTGGGTCATCCTTCATCAGTGATAACAAAGGCTCTCGTTCTATCGCGAGGACTTGTGTTTTAGAAGCTGCCGTGACTGTTGCGGTGAGCTTGTAAGATGGCACCAGGGCTGACCAGCCAAAAGCCTGTCCCTCAGACACTACGGTGATGGGGATGCGCATTCCTTTTCCGAGCTCTGACTGCACTGCCACCTGTCCTTTTTCTACCAGGTAGAGCTTTCGTGACTCGCTACCCTCCTTGCCGATGACAGCGTTCTGCTCATAGGTTTCAACACGTCCCAGTTTTCTTATTTTATCTCTCTGCTTTTCGGTAAGCCCACTGAATATTTCAGCGATTGGGACTGACTCTACGGGGGTGTGACTAATCACAGGTTTGGCTTGGGTAACTTTCACTCCCGTAGGAGTCCCCAAAGTGGCGCCTACCAGCAGGGGATCAACGTTGTTCTCACCTCCACAATCGGGGCGGTAGCAAGTGACATCGTTGAAAATACAAACCTGATTGCAACTAGGGCACCGATTCGGGGGCTGAGGTCCTTGAAGATAGTAACCACAAGTTACACACATCCAGTGCGGCATAAAACCCCTCTCTTTCTAACGTCTTTGTATGTATTTAGGTCTAAAGCCACAAACCTCATCTAGGACACCTGGCCCGCGCACCTTGCAGACATAGGCAAATAGTTCATTGGTATCTCTCTTTTCGCTGGCCATTTACACCTGCTAAAAGCTTCGTTCCAGGGTCTATCCTGCGATTGCGGCCTACCGCGGTACCGGGGGGTACAATTGTATCTCTCCCCAGTACTGTGATATTTGGGCAACCCCGGATAGAATCAGCCCCAAAGCCAACGTAACAAAATTTGCCTATATTCACCTCCTCATCCAGAATGCAGCGGTCAACTACTCCCTTCCCTTGCTCTTGCTCGCCCAATACGGCAATCACTGTTACGCCTCCAGAGCCTCAATGATAGCTTTGTTGAATCGCGGCAGGTCAGCCGGCTTACGCGAGGTGATGAGATTGCCATCGCGGGCCACGGGCTCGTCAACCCAGTCTGCACCGGCATTTTTGAGATCCACAGCTATTGATGGCCATGAGGTAACCCGGCGCCCCCTAACTATATCAGCCGAGATCAGAAGCTGTGGACCATGGCAAACGGCTGCCACAACCTTGCCCAAATCGTGCGCCTTTTTTACCAGGTCAATCATGGGTTGATGCAGGCGCATCTTGTCCGGGGCATAGCCGCCAGGTATGATAATGGCATCAAAATCCGTCACTTTGACCCTATCCGCACTGGCATCTACTCTCACTGTTGCGTCACCTCTTTTGCCCTTGTATCTTGGCTTCGAGCCACTGCCTACAACCACCACCTTGGCACCGGCTTCCTTCATCGCTTTGAGCGGCTCTACAAGCTCTACATCCTCAAAACCCTCCTCAGCTAGAATGGCGATACGTTTACCTTCAAGATGAGACAATTTCTTGATCCTCCTACGCCAGATAGTCCTTCAACCTCTGGCTTTCACTGGACCCTCGCAATTTAGCCAGAGCCTGCTTCTCGATCTGGCGGGCACGCTCTCGGGTGACTCCGATTTCCCGCCCCACTTCATCTAGAGTGCGATTGCCACCATCATATAAGCCAAACCTGAGCCCCAGAACCAGCCTTTCCCTGAGTGGTAACGAGGCCAGGCAAGCCTCCACCTCTTCCTGCATCATTTTCCGTGCCACCTCATCAGCCGGCAGAGAGATGCTAGCGTCCTCAATCAAATCGCCAAGGTTGGCTTCTTCCTCCTCGCCAATAGGGGCTTCCAGCGAGACCGCTTCCTGGCAGGCCCTGATGATCTCCGCCACCTTCTGCTTCGAGATCTGCATTTCTTCAGCTATTTCCTCTTCTGTAGGCTCCCGCCCGTACTTCTGCGCCAGTTGAGGTTTGAGCCGAAGCAGGCGATTCATCAGTTCGGTCATGTAGATAGGGATATGAACGACACGCGCCTGGCGGTAGATGGCCCTTATTAGCGCCTGCCGTATCCACCAGGTAGCATAAGTGCTGAACCTATAGCCTCTTCTGTAGTCGAACTTTTGCGCTGCCTGCATCAGCCCGATATTTCCCTCCTGTACCAGGTCAGGTAGGGGCACACCCCGGTTCACATATTTTCTGGCCATGCTGACCACAAGGCGCAAATTGGCCTCTACCAGATGTCTTTCGGCCCTGGCACCTTCCTCCTTGACAGCCCGCCATCTTGCCTCGATCTCCGCTTCACGAGCAGCGATATGGCGCTGCAAATCCACCGAATCCAGGTATGGCCGTATGTTTGTCAGGGATGACGTGCCATTGAAGGTTGCAAAAATCTCCATCGGGGCCAGATACATGTCCAGATATAGCTCCACCAAGGCAAACCACGTTGACTCCTCACTCTTGCCCAACTTCTGGGCCACTTTGCTCACTAACTGTTGATTCTCAGACCTATTGCGGTTGAGATGCCAGAGCTGATGCTCCACTTTCTCTGCCATGGTGGTATGCCTGGGCAAGGTTATGGCGGAGCATACAGCATCAAACACGGCGGAGGACTGGTACATGCGCTCAAGCAAGTAAATAACAATATCTCTCGTGGTAGGAGACCTTTGGTATCTTTCAGTCAACTCGCTGATAACCGATTTGAGATGCTTGGACTTTTCAACCTGGCTGCCAAACAGTTTCTCTTGCTCGGCGGTGAGCAGTTGGGAGCGCCCCGTCTCTTGAAGGTACATCTGCATGGAATTAGGCAGCAGACCACTTCTGCTGCGCTTTGCCTTTGCAACAAAGCCAGTTCTGGCGTCTTGGGTAATGGCCAGATCGCCAGTGGTCAATTCTTTGTCCAGTTCGTTCTCCGTCGGCTCCTGTCCCGACTTCCCGGCGGCCTTTGGGAGTACAAAAGCCTTAGTACCCATGATCGTTCCTCCCTTCCGGACACTCCCACTCAGCCGTTTGTGCCTGCGATAGCACATGTGTCTTGCCGTAGTCATTGCTGAGAGAGACATCCTGCACGGGTATACACCCGTCAGGATTCATAATATCAAGCAGATAGTGGAAAAGTCATAAAATGGAGGCCAAAAATGTTGAATATTTATTACATTTTGGGCAGGGTGACAGCCTGCACAAATGTCAGGGCGCTCACCGTAGGCGGGCGAAGAACCTCGTGTTATTCTGACTTATGCAACAGGCACTAGAAGCTGTTCAACTGAGGGGCTGGTTTATGATATAGCCTACCTTGGGGATGGTGCTGATTAGCTTGGGGGCATTGGAGTTCTCTTCTAGTTTATATCTCAGACGGCTAATCCATGTTCTTAAGAGCTGAACATCATTGCGATATTCTGGGCCCCACACCCTGGTCAGAAGCTCCTCATAGGGCATGAGACGGCCTGCATTCAGGGCAAGCTCGCTGAGCAACAGCCACTCAATTCTGGTCAAATACTTTTCTTCACCTCTGACAACAACGTGGTGGCCTTTGAAATCGATGTGAACGTCTCCTAAAGAAGTCTGCTCTATAGCTTTACTTATCGGGGTAGCCTCCAGCCGACGCCTCACAGCCTTGATCCGGGCTACCAGTTCGTCAGGGTTAAAGGGCTTTGGCAGGTAATCATCAGCACCCAGGCCAAGCCCTTTGATCTTATCAGTATCAGCCCCTTTAGCACTGAGGATGATAACAGGTACTCTGGAAAAGCTGCGTAGCTCTTTGAGCATTTCAAAACCGCCCATTATGGGCATGAGCACATCAAGCACTATCAAGTCGGGCTCCCGGGTTTGAACCTGATTCAAAGCTTCACGGCCATTGCTGGCAGTCAGCACTTCATAGCCAGCAGCCTTCAGTTTACTTTTGAGAAAGTTGAGGATTCGCACCTCGTCATCAACCACCAGTATACAAAATTGCTTCACAGACGTATCTCCTCGTCGCACATCCAGATTTCCATAATAGCTGCATATGGCGCGGTTGTCAACGGGGTGGCCGGGCCACACTGGTAAAAACACGGGCAGCTAAACGGATAGTGTGCTTTTGACCATACCATTGGTCGAAACCATAAATTATGACTATAATTATGAATGAATATAAGTTTTGCAACGCTCGAAGACACGATAAACAAGCTCTGCTGTGAAAACGCCCTTCAAGACCGGAGGTAACTTAGATGGGTGAGGCAACCAGACCAACGGGGATAGACGTTATAGGTGATATTCCCTGGGGTACCCATTTTTGCCAGTTCTATCAGACCAAAGAAGACCTGCTTGATATTCTGGTGCCTTATTTCAAAGCCGGCTTGGAAAACAATGAGTTCTGCATGTGGATTACTGCAGAGCCTCTTAAAGAACAGGAGGCCGAAGAAGCTCTAAGAGGGGCCGTGCCTGATTTTGACCGCTATCTAAAAAGGGGACAAATAGAAATCTTGCCCCATGATAAGTGGTACCTCAAGGACGGTGTCTTCAACTCAGACAGAGTGCTTGAAAGCTGGGTTGACAAACTCAATCAAGCCCAGGCTAAAGGTTATGATGGCCTGAGACTAACCGGCAATACATTTTGGCTGGAAAAGAAAGACTGGAAGAGTTTTGCTAATTATGAAGCTGTGATAAACAATGTCATCGGCAAGTACCGCATGATCGCCATTTGCTCTTATTGTCTTGATAAATGTGGCTCTGCCGAACTCATAGATGTGGTTGTCAACCATCAATTCTCAATTATCCGGCGGGAAGGTGAGTGGAAAATCATTGAAAGCGGCGAGCGCAGGAAGGTAGAAGAAGCACTTAGAGGGAGCGAGGAAAAATACCGCAACATCGTGGAAACGGCCAACGAAGGCATTTTGATTATTGACCTCGACGGTAATATTACTTTTGCTAATCAAAGAATGGCAGAGCTACTTGGATATACCAAAGAGGAGATGTTAGGCAGAGGTGCGATGGACTTCACGGAGGAGGACCAGAAGGCTGCAATTCTGAGAATGAGGGCGGAACTTGAGAAGGGTTCCAGAATACAGACTGAACTTAGATTTCGACGTAAAGATGGCTCGGTTCTCTGGACTAATGCCAGCGTATCACCTTTATTGGATGATCGGGGGTGTCATTTCTGTAATCTGGCAATGTATACTGATATAACCGAACGCAAGAAAGCGGAAGCTGAACTTGCTCACTTGGCCTCGTTTCCAGAGCTCAACCCAATGCCCATTCTTGAGTTGGATAAGGCTGGCAATGTCATGTACCTGAACCCTGCGGCTAAAAAGTGCTTTTCTGATCTATTAATACGAGGAAGCCAGCACCCATTCCTGGCAAATTGGGACGCTCTGGTCAACGCAGTTCAAAGCGAAAAAAGGCATTTGCTCAGTAGAGATATTAATGTTGGCGGCTCCTGGTATGAGCAAACATTGGTCTACTTGCCATCGTATCAGCGCTTTCGGCTTTACAGTAAGGATATCACCGAGCGTAAGCAGGCGGAGGAGGAACTCTTCCGGGTGAACCGGGCACTGCGGGCCATCAGTGAGTGCAATCAGGCTATGGTACGGGCAACTGACGAACAGACGCTTCTCAAGGATGTCTGTCGTATTATTTGTGACGTTGCTGATTACCGCATGGCATGGGTTGGCGTGGCTGAGCACGATGATGCCAAGTCCATACGGCCACTGGCCTGGGGTGGTGCTGAGAACGGATACCTGGCAAATACTGCCATTTCCTGGGCCGATACGGAACACGGGTGCGGACCCACGGGGTTAGCGGTGCGTACCAACAAAACCCACTTCTTTCAGGATTTTGTCACCGAACCGACAGCAGTTCCGTGGCGTGAGGCGGCACTTGCACGAGGCTATCGTTCTAGCATTGCCATACCGCTGTCTGACACTGACGGGAACGTATTCGGAGCGTTCTCATTGTATGCTGGCCAGCCCAATGGCTTCACCCCAGCTGAAGTGAAACTCCTGGAGGAACTCGCCGCAGACCTGGCATTCGGCATCAGCGTATTGCGTGACAGAGTCAAACGTAAGCAGGCAGAAGAAGAACTCCGTGAAACGCGAGATTATCTTGAGAGCCTGATCAACTACGCCAACGCACCTATTATTGTCTGGGATCCTGAGTTCCATATCACTCGCTTCAACCATGCCTTTGAACAGCTGACAGGGCTGAAGGCTGAAGATGTCCTAGGCCAGAAATTGGATATCCTCTTCCCGCAAGATAGGAGGGAAGCATCAATGACCCACATCCGGCGCGCCGTCGCCGGAGAACGGTGGGAGGTTGTGGAGATACCTATTCTACGCACTGATGGCACAGTCCGTACCGTTCTGTGGAATTCAGCTACCCTTTATAACCCTGATGATGAGACAGTTGTTGCCACGATTGCCCAGGGACAGGATATCACCGAGCGTAAGCGGTCTGAGGAAAAGTTGCGAGATGCTCTTGAGGAATCATGGCAGAGGCAAAAGGAGATTGAGGCGCTGCTGAAAGGCTCTCGCGCCATCCTGGAGCACAGCAAATTCCATGATGCTGCCCAAGCCATTTTCGCTTTCTGCAAGAATCTAATTGGAGCTACTGGCGGATATATTGCTCTGTTGAGCCAGGACGGGGCTGAAAATGAAGTCCTCTTTCTGGACTCAGGCGGACTTCCTTGCACCGTGGATCCTTCCCTTCCTATGCCCATCCGTGGGCTGCGTGGTGAGGCTTACCGCACCGGAAAAGCAGTGTATCACAACTATTTTGCCCGGAGTGACTGGCTGAAATTCTTGCCGCCGGGGCATGTGCTCATTGACAATGTCCTATTCGCACCTCTGATGATTGAGGGGAAAGCGTTGGGGTTGCTTGGCCTGGCCAACAAGCCAGGCGGTTTTACTGAAAATGACGCCCGCCTGGCATCTGGGTTTAGCGAGCTTGCCGCAATTTCTCTGCTCAACAGCCGGATCTGGGAATCTTTGCAGCAATCGGAAGCCAAATATCGCGTTCTGGTGGAAGCCAGCCCAGATGGGGTGTTCACTCTGGATGCCGATGGGCAGATTGTTGACTGTAATGAAGGCCTGTGTCAGTTGCTGGGCTACGACAAAGACAGGGTCAAGGGCAACGATGTTCGCAAATTCTTGCCAGCTGTCATACCTGCAGCGCTAACCGCACAGCTTATCAGCAAAGGATGGCTTGAGGCAGAGTTTGAAGCCGTACGCCAGGATGGGCAGACAATCACGGTATGGGCTAAAGGAGTGGCGACCATTGACGAGGAGAAAAAGCTCAGCCAAACAGTGCTCTACATTAGAGATATTGCGGAGCGCAAAAAACTTGATGAGTTGAAAGATGAGCTTATCGGCCTGGTTTCCCACGAGATACGCACTCCCTTGACTGTAATAATGGGTGGTCTGAATACCCTTTTGAGCGAAGAACAACGTTTGTCTCCGGAGGAAAAGCGACAGCTATTACAGGATGCGACCTCGGAAACAAACTTGTTGTCTTATTTGCTGGGGGACCTCATTGAGCTTTCTCGCGCTCAGGCCAACCGCCTGTCTCTTAACCTCGAACCTGTGTCCATTAGAAGCATGATTAAAGGCGTGGTCGGGAAATTGGGACAACAAACTTCAGCACATCGGTTTGTGATAGACTTGCCCCCAAGGCTCCCTATGGTTCAGGCTGACCCAATTAGGATAGAACGCATCCTGCATAATCTGCTGGAGAACGCAGTAAAGTATTCACCCCGGGGAGGTGAGATACGGGTCTTGGCCAAACGGGATGGGAATCATCTGGTTATCAGCGTTAGTGACCAGGGTATAGGCATATCTCAGATTGATCAGGCTAAGCTATTCAGACCTTTTGAGCGTCTGGAGCATCGTAGGCTTGAGGAGATTAAGGGCGCAGGGCTGGGGCTTACGGTATGTCGGAGATTGGTAGAAGCTCATGGTGGCCGCATTTGGGTAGAATCCCAACCAGGCCTGGGCTCCACCTTTTTCTTCACCCTGCCTCTTTCAACGAGAGCAGCATGACAGGGGTACGGTGGCGTCCCCTGTATTCCCCATTTCGGGGGTACATAGGGTCGAAGACTCCAAGGTCGCCCTTGAAGGGGCAGAACATATGAGCATCGAAACTACGATAATATCACCAACTTTCGCCACAATTGAGACGCTGCCAGCTGGGAAGGCCAGTGAAAGATTTGAAATCTCAAAAAGACCTCCATATAACCAGAAGCACGGCTGAATATAAGCCGATCGCCGTTGAAGAGACTCTCAGATTGTGGGCGACTGCTCTAGATGGTCTGGCTACGTCTGAAGCCCAGCATCGGTTGGAGTTGTTCGGCAAAAATGAAATAGTGACCAAGAAGAAAAACCCTTTTGTTGAATTCCTGTCACGCTTCTGGGGGCCAATGCCCTGGCTATTGGAATTGGCAATAGTGCTCTCCTATGTTCTGGGACATTATCTGGAGACCGGAATCATCAGCGCCCTGCTCGTCATGAATGCGGGTATCGGCTACTTCCACAGCCGCAGTTCCCAGAAATCTCTAGAGCTTCTAAAGGAAAGGCTGGCCGTCAAAGCCAGGGTACTCCGAGACGGCAAATGGGTAAGCCAGAACGCTTCAGAGATTGTGCCCGGAGATATCGCTGTTGTGGCAATGGGTGATGTCGTTCCGGCGGACGCCAAAATAGTGAGTGGCGAGCTGTCTGTTGACCAGTCAGCCCTTACCGGTGAGTCCCTCCCGGTGGATATTCACGAATCCAATATCGTTTACTCCAGCTCCATAGTAAGGCGCGGGGAAGCCAAGTGTGTGGTCGTTAATACAGGGCTCAATACCTATTTCGGCAGAACGGCTGAATTAGTCAAAATAGCCAAGCCCAAATCTCACCAAGAAGAGATAATGGTCGCTATTGTCAGATATATGATGTATTTCGGTATAGGTGCTTTAATCATGATGTCGGTGGATGCAGTGTTGACCAAGACGGATATTTCATCTATTCCGACCTTTGCCGTGACCTTACTCTTGGGCGCTGTCCCGGCAGCTTTACCTGCCGTGCTCACCATCGTTCAAGCAATTGGAGCCACGGAGCTTGCTCGCAAAGGAGTGCTGGTAACACGGCTCGATTCCATTGAGGATTCTGCCTCGATAGATGTCCTTTGCCTGGACAAGACGGGTACAATAACTATGAACCAGTTGGCCATCACTGATGTCATACCCTTTTCGGGGTATTCTAAGGACGACGTCATCACAATAGCCGCCTTGACCGCAACGCCGGAAAGCAAAGACACCATAGACGCTGCCATCAGGGAATACGCTCAGAAAGCATCGACAGATTTTCATTCCTACCAGCAGATTTCTGTTGTTCCATTTGAGCCAGCAACCAAACGGTCAGAGGCAATTATTGGAGTTGACGGCCAGCGCTTCCGGGCGATCAAAGGCGCCCCACAAGTGGTAGTACCCTTATGCCGAAAAATTGACGAGGTGACTCTGCGAACTGTCAATCAAACGGTAGAAGCGCAATCTCAGAAGGATTATAGAACACTGGCCGTCAGTAAATCTACGGCTGCGGACCTGGATAGCCTGCAACTGGTAGGGTTATTAGCCCTGGCAGACCCGCCCCGGCCGGATGCCCGAAGCATGATAGCAGAAATCAAAGGGCTGGGCATCAAGCCCTTAATGGTTACCGGTGATAATATTGCCATAGCCAGAGAAATAACCCGTGAGCTAGATATCGGCAGCAAGATTATCCGGATGAGTGACCTTAAGGGTTTAAGCGAAGCTGAACAAACTAAAATGGTTGAGGAATGTGATGGGCTGGCTGAGGTCTATCCGGAAGACAAGTACTATATCGTGAAGCTCTTACAATCCCGGGGTCACATGGTAGGTATGACTGGCGATGGGGTTAATGATGCCCCAGCCCTGAAACAGGCCGAAATAGGCATCGCCGTCAGTGCTTCTACTGACGTAGCCAAAGCCTCAGCGAGCATGGTCCTAACCGAGCCTGGAATAAGAGTGATAATTGATGCCATGAAAACCAGTCGTCAGGTCTACCAGCGAATGCTCACCTGGGTTATCAATAAAATCACCAAGACCATACAGTTTGTTGTCTTGCTGACCATAGGTTTCTTCTGGCTGCATGACCTGGTCATTTCTCTCTTAGGTATGGCACTCCTGGTGTTTGCCAACGATTTTGTAACCATGTCTCTGGCAACCGACAATGTGAAGTACACCAGCAATCCCAATAAGTGGAATGTAAAGAATATCACTCTGGTCTCAGCCGTCATAGGTATATTCTTTGTTGTGGAAGGATGGCTCACCATTCTGATTGGAAAGCACTACTTTCATCTGTCGGGAGACCCATTGCTCAGCTTCACATTGCTGATGCTCATATTTACCAGTCAGTTCAGGGTTTATATCGTGCGAGAGAGGAGACACTTTTGGGACTCACGCCCGAGCAGAACATTACTTATCTCTGCAACAGCAGCCATAGTTATTTTTGCCTTATTAGGCGTCTTTGGCCTCATTATCACCCGACTCACGCTCTACCAAGTGCTGTTCATCCTGGTATTCTCGGCAATATTCACGCTTGGCATTGACCTGCCCAAATACTATGCCTTCAGAAAATCGGGGTTGTGAGAAATAATGAAACAACAGCCGCTTGCTTTTTGGAGCAGTACAACAGCCGAGTTGCTTGGACAGCTCCAACTTGCCAGCAGCACCGGAAAGTAGGGAAATGCGAATTAAGCCGTTTGTGCTGAGCCCGCCTAAGGCGGGTCGAAGCATGAACAACTCAGAGGGCTTGCCCTTCGACTGTTCGACAGACTCACATCTCAGCGCAAACTGAACACCCCCTATTTTTGTAAGAATCCCTATGCTGGTGCTGCAACCAGCACCACGAAGCATGAAAATGGCCTGATTTGTGTCACCCTTCGTCTGCCACCGGCGGGCAAGAGTGACATTTTCGGAGTAATCAGGCACTAGTTCAGTGTCAGCCTTAATGCTATAATGACGGCTGTACCTCAATGCTTGACGAAAATGAGTGTCAGGTCGGAAACCATAATTGAAGTCAGCGATCTCTTCAAGGCCTATGGGAACATCAAGGCTGTAAATGGAGTCAGCCTTGATGTGGCCAAGGGAGAGGTCTTTGGCATGCTGGGCCCCAACGGTGCCGGCAAGACCACCACGGTAGAGATAATCGAAGGGCTGCGCACTCCTGACAGCGGCATGGTGAGGGTGCTTGGCATGGATGTTTCCAAAGACGTCAGGGCAATAAAGGAATGCATAGGGATACAACCACAAAGCCCTGCGCTTTTCCCGACTCTGAATGTTCAAGAAATCGTTGATTTCTTCCGCAGCCTATACCAGAAAACAGTACCTTCGTCTGAAGTCATTGAACTGATTTCCCTCCAGGAGAGCCGAAAGGTTCTCTTCAAGAACCTTTCGGGAGGCCAGCAGCAGCGGCTCTCGGTAGCCCTGGCCTTTGTCAATGATCCTGACATCGTCTTTCTCGATGAGCCAACCACGGGGTTGGATCCCCAGGCACGTCGCGCTATGTGGGAAGTGATCAAGAATTTCCGCAAGACCGGAAAGACGATTTTTCTGACCACTCACTACATGGAGGAAGCGGAGCGACTTTGTGACAGGGTGGCCATCATGGACCACGGACAAATAGTCGTCATGGATAGTCCCCAACGGATGATTGAGGAACACATCAAGGAAAGCGCCGTTCAGTTCAAGATGACCAATTACCCTGGCCAGGAAGCTTTGACAAACCTTACGGGCGTGACCAAAGTAGTCAAGGAGGAGGATGAGATAATTCTGTACACTGACAATATCCCCTCCACCATATCTGAATTGCTAGCTCTAGCTTCGGCGAGATCATCTGAGCTATCCGATCTATTTATTCGGCAAGCTACGCTTGAGGATGTCTTTCTCAAACTAACCGGAAAGAGAATAAGGGATTGAAAGCCCTCACAAGCGTGTTCATAGCGCACTATAAGCAGTTCATCAGGGACAGGGCTGCCTTGTTTTTTACCTTTATCTTCCCGATCATGTTCATTTTGATCTTTGGTTGGGCCTTCCGTGACCCGGGAACACGAACCTTCGACATAGGACTCGTCGATCAGGGATCACCTCAAAGTGCCAGTTTCATAGCAAAAGCGCTCGACAGCGTCGTAATTAAGGGGGATAAGACTTTCAAGGTCACGACAGGGGAGATGGACAAGCAATTAAAGTTGCTCCGAAATGGCGACCTTGATGCTGTAATCATCATACCAAAGGAGATGGACAACTCCCCGCACCTGGGGCAACCAGTAGACCTTCAAGTGTATTATGACCCCAGCCAAATCTCCAACCAGCAGGAACTGATCCCCATACTGAACCAAGTAGTCGATGAGATAGATCGTCGCATACAAGGAACCGTCAGACTCATAGGTATGGAAGAGCATAGCATTCAATCGCACGATTTGAGGTATATTGATTATCTTGTCCCCGGCATACTGGGGATGTCCCTGATGTTCACTGGTGTCTTCGGAGGGTTAACCACTATTCAGCAAAGACAGGCTCACATAATCAAGCGTCTGGGGTGCACTCCTCTGCGGCGCTCGATGCTGGTCTCTGGCGAACTGCTTTTCCGTATGATCCTTGTTATCCTGACGGCGGCATTGATCATTTTCGTGGGTCGAATTGCCTTTGATGTGCAAATGATTGGCAACTGGGGGAGTCTCTGTGGCATTGTGATTCTGGGGACACTGGTCTTCGCCTCTTTGGGTTACCTGATAGCCGCTTTCGTCAAGACGGAGGAGAGCGCAAGCCCTATCATCAATGTCATTATCTTCCCGATGATGTTCCTGTCCGGCACTTTCTTCGAGGTCAAACACATGCCAGGCTTTATTGAACCAGTGGTCAAGGTCTTACCGTTGACCTATTTGAATGATGCTCTCAGGCAGATCATGGTAGACGGCAGCCCTTTATACTCGATGGCAATAAATATCATGGTGATGATGATTTGGGCAGTTGTTTGTCTCGCGGTCACCATCTGGTTCTTCCGATGGGACTAGATCAAGAATTTTGTGAGGATTGTTGGCATAGAGAGATGCATCGTAGGAGAGGCAGAAAGTGACCAGGCCAGACCTGTCAATAGTGGATACCCACGCACACCTGGATATGAACGCCTTTGACAAGGATCGTGCAGAGGTGATAGCCAGGGCACTCAATGCGGGCGTAAGCACAATCATCACCGTAGGCACCGACCTGGAGTCAAGTAAAAAAGCGATAGGACTTGCCGAACGGCATCCGCAGATTTTGGCCGCAGTAGGCTTTCATCCCCACGATACAAGCACGGTGAAGAAAACAGACATTGCCAACTTGGCTGAAATCGCCAACCGCCCGAAAGTGGTAGCTATCGGAGAAACTGGCCTCGACTTCTATAGAAACTACGCACCACGCGAAAAGCAAATAGAGGTCTTGAAATGGCAGTTGGACCTGGCAGTTGAACTGAATCTCCCGATAATCATTCACTGCCGTCAGGCGGAGAAAGATATGCTAAGTCTGCTCCATGACTGGACGTCATATCATAAAAGTCCGCGGGAACAAGGACGTGGGGTCATTCACTGCTTCAGCGGGGATGCTCATGCTGCCCGGCAATATCTGGACATGGGCTTTTACCTTTCTCTGGCTGCCTACGTGGGGTATTCCAGCTCGGAGAATGCAAAAAATGTGATCAGAAACATTCCGCCTGACAGGCTATTGGCAGAGACTGATTGTCCTTTCCTCCCGCCACAAACACATCGCGGGCAGCGCAATGAACCGGCATATTTGGCACTCACCATAGGGGCGCTGGCAAAGATCAGGGAAGTGCCATTTGAAACAGTGGCCAAGGAGACAACACAGAATGCGTTTCGCCTATTCTCCCGAAAATAGCTCTTTCAACCCCCCTGCCCCCCAATCTTGGGGGGATATTGGAGGGAGTTGGGGGACACCCCCAAACCCCCGCCAAAGGGGTTTCACCCCTTGTGGAATTCCCAGTTAATCTTAGGAAGGTGAAGGGAACCTCGGTTCTCTCCTGGGGGTTCGGGGGGTATCCCCCGATTCCATATCCACCCCCTTCTCCTGCAGGAGAAGGGGGCCAGGGGGATGAGGTATTAGTATTTTTATAATGCTCTGATGGAAGCTATGCTCAGTCCCTATAAGTCTCTGGATTTGACCGATCACAAGGGATTCTTGTGTGGCAAAATCCTGGCTGACCTGGGCGCTGATGTCATCAAGATAGAACCACCCGGCGGATGTCCCTCGCGAAATATCGGCCCTTTTTACCGCAATATCCCTCACCCAGAAAGAAGCCTCTACTGGTTTGCTTATAATGCAGGCAAAAGGGGCATCACTCTGGACATTGAGACTGCTCGGGGTAGGGATATTTTGAAAAAGCTGGCGGCCAAAGCCGATTTCATCATCGAGTCTTTTTCTCCCGGTTACTTGGATAGGCTGGGGCTGGGGTATCAGGCGCTTAAGCAGGTGAATCCTCGCCTGATCATGACTTCCATCACTCCCTTCGGGCAGAGCGGCCCCTATGAAGACTACCAGGCGACTGACCTGGTGGGGATGGCGATGGGAGGTCTGATGTACCTTACCGGCGACTCTGATCGGCCCCCCGTCAGGATCAGCTTTTCCCAGGCCTACCTGCATGCCGCTGCTGATGCCGCCTGTGGCACTCTCCTGGCCCATTATCACCGGGAGCTTACTGGCCAGGGGCAGCACGTTGACGTCTCCATGCAGCAGAGCGTTGTCTGGACTATGATGAATGCCAGGCCTTTCTGGGAGCTAACCGGAACGTTCCTGAAAAGGGTGGGACCATTTCGGGCTGGCCTCAGTTCTGGAGCAATCCAGCGCCAGACCTGGTCCTGCCGGGATGGCGCAGTCACCTTCATCGTTATGGGGGGTGCTGGTGGAGCGGGGACTAACCGGGCCCTGGTAGAGTGGATGGACGAGGAGGGGATGGCCGATGAGGAGCTTAAAGGGATAGACTGGGATGCCTTCGATATGGCTGCTGCCAGTCGGGAGTTCCACCAGCGCATTGAGGAGAAAATTGGGCGCTTCTTCGTCACCCACACCAAAGAGGAGCTGTTTACCGAAGCGGCGGAGAGGCGCATCATGCTTTACCCGGTGAGCACTCCCGCTGATATTGTACTCAGCCCTCAGCTTGCCGCCAGGGAATACTGGGTGGGGGTTGAGCATGATGAACTGCGGACTTGTATCAGCTACCCTGGGGCCTTCTTAAAGTCCTCTGAAGCACCCTGTTCCTTGAAGCGTCGTGCCCCACTCATAGGTGAGCACAACCATGAGATTTACCAGCAGGAGCTAGGACTATCCAATGAGGAACTGGCAACCCTCAGAGAGGCAAGTATCATTTGAGTCGGGAAACAACCCTGTGAGAAAGCAGATTCTTGAGGGAATAAAGATCGCCGACTTTTCCTGGGTAGTGGTGGGTTCTGTGGTCACCAGGTGCCTGGCTGACTTTGGGGCTACGGTGGTGCGCATCGAATCGGCCACCAACCCCGATATCTTAAGGGTGAGCCCGCCTTTCAAGGATAGCCTGCCTGGCCTGAACCGCAGTGGCTATTTCGCCAACTACAATGCCAACAAATACGGCCTGAGCCTTAATATGAAACACCCCAAGGGATTGGCCGTGGCCAAAAGACTGATAGCCTGGGCCGATGTGGTGTGCGAAAGTTTTACCCCGGGGACTATGGGCAAGTGGGGGCTGGGCTATGAAGACCTGAAGAAGATAAAACCAGAAATAATTATGCTCAGCACGTGTAACTTGGGGCAGACAGGCCCTCTGGCGCGCCAACCAGGCTATGGCACCCAACTGGTATCCCTGGCTGGCTTTACTCACCTCAGTGGCTGGCCTGACCGCCTGCCGGCACAGCCTTATGGTGCCTACACCGACATGATCGCCCCTCACTTTGCCATAGCTGGTATCATGGCTGCCCTCGACTACCGCCGCAGAACAGGCAGAGGCCAGTACTTGGACGTGTCTCAGCTTGAGACGGCAATACATTTTTTGGCTCCGGTCATTCTGGACTACACCGTAAACGGTCAGGAATGGATAAGATCAGGCAACCGCTGTAGCCAGGCCGCTCCTCATGGCGTCTATCCCTGTCGTGGCGAAGAGAGGTGGTGTGCCATCGCTGTATTCGGCGACCAGGAGTGGCAGGCTCTTTGCCGTATCATTGGCCATGCTGAGTGGGGACATGATCCCAGATTCGCCACTCTTGCCAGCCGCAAGCAAAACGAGGATGAGCTGGACAGGCTCATTGGATTGTGGACCAGGGAACGACAGGCTGAAGAGGTGATGGGCCTGTTACAGGCAGCCGGCGTCGCTTGTGGGGTGGTGCAAACCAGCGAAGACATACATGCAGACCCGCAGCTACAGCACCGTCACCACCTTCAGATGTTGCCACACCCCGAAATCGGGCTTCATAGCTACGATACTCAGTCTTTCCAGCTTTCGGAGACCCCGGCCAGGCTCGAGAGGCCAGGTCCATGTCTTGGCGAGCACACCGAGTATGTGTGCAAAGAATTTCTGGGCATGTCGGATGAGGAGTTTGTGACCCTGCTCAGAGCGCGAATTGACTCATAATAAGTGTTACCCAAGAGAGTATACATGACAAGAGGCAGCATACGAGAGTACATCGAGGCAGTACAAGTACGTTATCTGAAAGCGAATAAAAAGGAGAAAGGACTGATACTGGACGAGTTCATCCAGGTGACCGGTTACCACCGAAAGGCGGCTGTCCGTTTGCTACATAGAGATCGTTTGCCGCGGCAGGGTCAGCGACGAGGGCGACAGCGGCACTACAGAGACGAGACAGTAAATGCGTTGCGCATGCTGTGGGAAGCAAGTGATCATTTGTGTTCCAAACGTCTCAAGCCATTTATAGGTGAGCTGATAAGAGTACTGCGGCGGCATGGAGAACTTGTTGTCGACGCTGATGTGGAAGCTGAGCTAAGCCATATAAGCCCATCAACCATAGACCGTCTACTGAGACCATGGCGACGTTTGGAAGGACATCGCCCATTAACCACCACTAAGCCTGGAACCCTACTTAAAAAATCTATTCCCATACGGACATTTGCT
>Ga0315282_10000135_pt1 | contig 145512 bp, 101 predicted proteins | sample YL17G07_20_MG_FD_203693 | JGI IMG/M metagenome (GOLD analysis project Ga0315282, IMG submission 203693) | Sediment microbial communities from Yellowstone Lake, YNP, Wyoming, USA - YL17G07_20 | ecosystem: Environmental > Aquatic > Freshwater > Lake > Sediment | place: USA: Wyoming | collected... | reverse complement strand
AGCGCCGCTAATCGCGCCGGAAGGCTGTGACCCGCGAATAAAGGACGCCGCCAGCGCCGGTGCGCAGAAGACATACCATTACCAGACTGCCGGTGCCCCCAAGGTGGCCGAGTGGGACGGGAAGGACCAGAACCAGAACTTCGTGGCCTCCGGCGTTTACAAATTGAAGATACGGGTGGCGGATGGGGTTGGCAACATCTCGGAAAAGACGGCGGTGGTAGTCAAAGATAGGCTGGCTCCCAACATTTCCTCAATAGGGGGGCACGCGGTTTCAGGCGCGCCGATAGTCCTGAAGGCCAATTCGGACGGGAACACCGTATTTATCACGGGAATGGCTACGAACCTGATGTCATTCAAAGGATACCGGGTGGGAGTACGGTCAAGCGCAAATATAGCAAGTTCGACGGCATGGGCGGGACTCACTGCCGAGGGGCTGGCCGAGGAAGGATGGCAGTTCCAGGCGTTGCCAGCCAGCTATTACTACACGGATAACCCTTTGAAGTCCGATATCCAAGTCCAGGGAGGGAACCTGGCTGTTTGGGCGATTTCCGGCATGGCGAACGGGCCATACCAGGTGGGGGTCTTCGTTTTTGGCCTGGCCGACGGAATAGCCTCGGCCACCACGGTTGTGGACTGTGCGGTGGCCGGCGGCGTGACCGTCGCTAATCCCGATGGGCTGTTCAACCTGGAGGTTTCGCCGAACCCGTTCAGGGGAAATGCCACGCTCAAGGCTTCCGCTTTTGGGGAGAGGCGTTCGGTCACCTTCTGGGTGGGGAGCGATAATCCGGCGTATTCGGTTACCTTGGTGGGACAGGCGGTGGAGGGAAGCCCCTTGTTTACCGCCGAGTTTATACCGGACGGTGTTGTGGGTCCAAAGACTTTCGCGGTCATCGCCAAGTCCGATAGCGCGTCGATATACGGGGAGGCATATTTCCTGCCGGATCCATCCCTCCTCTCGGCGGAGGTATCGGCAAAGACCGATGAAGAGGGCGTGCTGGTCGTTACCGGGAGCGCGGGGGCGAAGGCACCCGACGTACTCGATCGATGGACGCTGAACGTCGTCGCGGGGGACAAGACAATCAAGGTAACTGAGGCGGGTTTGGCGATGAACGGGGAGGAATTGGGCAGGCTGGACACTTTCGGACTGGGGGCGGGGTCCGTCCGCGTCCTGCTCACGGTGCGTGATGCGCCGGGGAATGAACTCACGGTCACGGCGACCGGGACGGCTGGAGGAGGGAGCACCGCGGTCGAAGTGCCGCTGGTTCCGCGGTTGACGGTGTCCCCGGCCGTCCTGGCGATACCGACTGGCAAGAGCGCGACCGTTTGGATAGACGTTCGGTTCAACAAGACGCCCGGAGACGCGCTCGTGGAGATAATTCCTGCTGGAGTCGAATTCAACGTGAGCGGGGAGAAGGAATGGGGTAGTTTCTGGAATGGCGGCTCCGCGGGGGAGGGAAATTACACGGTCAGGCTAACCGCAATACCCAAGGATGGAGGCGATTCGGTTTCACGCTCTGCAATGCTCTATTTGGAGAAGGGTGTTGTAGAATCCAAGACGCTGGTGAGCGAGCTTACCTCATCGGTTCCACGGGCGTATTTCGACGTGCCGGTAAACGGGGGTGGTAGATATGATTTGCCCTTCCAAATGGAATACCAGCTCAGGAAGAGGGGGACGGAGCTTTATATGCGGATGGGGGAGGAAAGAACCACCTTTAGCTATGACTATGCGCAAAAGTGTAATGATTGCGATAACTGGTATGAAATTCCGTCAGGGGATGCCATAGAAGTTAAGGTTCATTATAGGTCAAAGCTCTTCAAGGATGCTCCAGGTAACGCTGGCCATCTCTGGCAATATTCATCCGAAAGGGGAGGGCACGGATTAATTTACGGATACGGCATTCTTTACAATCCAAACGGGTCAATTAATTGCAGTTGTGAGACAGCATGGGCAACTGGTGAGGACCCGATTGAGCAATGCGATTCATGGATAAGCGACCTGAAGCCAGGAAGATATAGCATCAAGGGAAAACTCCACCTTGATTGTGATGAAGGCAAAGACTGTTGGGGAAAAGTGGAACCGGATATTATCGTAAGGGGGCCCTCCACATCAAGCGAGGGCGGGAATGCAAATTCCAACATGAGCCTAAAAAAGGCGATATGGGGAGAGATGAATTGGGGGCTAGGGACCGTTTATTCACACCGCCAGCTTGCACGGCCCATTGAGCTGTTATTCAAGGCCAGTAGCACGGATCATTATGATTCAGGAGTGAATCCGATCCATGAACAGGCGCCTGAAGAAGGTACTGTCATCAGCGTTAATTATGACAAAGAGAATTACTCCACGGCGAGTGCGACAGCAAGGTGGAACGGAAATATTCTAAACACCGTAGAGCTGGTTGGTATGAGTGGAAATACCGAAGCCACAGTGGACAACAAATACACGAATATGATCGTGCAAAACGGATTCTTTGAGGCATATTATCCGAATGGCTCATTTGGCGGACCCCATAAATGGGGAAGCCAGGACAGGGTATTGGGCTCAACGGCAACGATAGGATTGCGGCGCAAAGCCAACTGGAACATTAATGCATCGGTCACCGAACAATATTCGGCGATTGACGAGGACGCCCCGATATTAACATTGACTTCATACTCTCTGTCCGCCTGGTCGTATACCAGCATACGTCCAACGCAGAAGGCGATTGTCAAAGTCCTTTCGGGAGGAGTGCCGCCCAATAGCCTGCCAACAGGAGCTACGTTGAAGATTGGCACCACTGGACCATTGAGCGGCGACATCGGGACGTATTCGCTCCCAATATCCGATTCTCCCAGCCATCCGGCGCCCGTCATTGCGCTGGAAGCCGGTCACACTTACACGCTTTCGCTGAAGATGACCAGCGTGTCGCACGCACCTGCGGCGATAAACGCTCTGTTATACATGGTGAAGCAGTCCGCTTCATTGGCAACGAAGACTTATACCTACTTATCCGGGGCCGACGGCAACACCATATGGCCGGGACAAAGCCAATTCGTTACGTGGAGCGTCACCCAAACCGCCGACAGCGTTTTCCATATATCAAGCAGGGGAGTTTTGCGGACCATCACGGCCACAGACTACTGGGGAAGCGAATCCCTGATGGGAACGCAATGCATAATGACAATCACTGGCAGTGGGAAAGGGCGAGCAAGCTTTATCGGTCCAATATCGGCCGGAAGCACGGTGATTACCGTAGACACGGAGGGCGACCAAACAGTCGTAATCCCTTATTACTCTAACCAATTAAGGACCGCAATCTTAAGCGTAACCCTCTGGGGCGGTGCCGTTTTCCTGATTGCGCCCGATGACCGACTTCCGGAGGTTACCTGCCGGGGTTCGGGTGGAGGGGAGGCGTTCATTAGGAGGGAGGACGCGGATCCCCTCGGGCGCTTCTTCATCGAGGAAACAGGACCCGGAAAGGGAAGCGTGGGTTATTACACTTCCTACGCGTTCAGCATGCTCACGAGAACAGTGACCGGCGCCTATAGGGTATATTCCGCTAATTCGATTTCCCCTGACCAGCCGGAATCCGTCGATATAGCCGTACCCTTCGACCAGGTCGTGAACGTCGGAGCGGATTTCACCGATTGCCTGACAAGTTCCGCCTATGCTGACGCCCTGCTCGGCGGTGATTCAACCGCGCGAATCCTGCAGTTGCGCCCGTATTATTCCATGGGTCGTTGTTTCCTCAGGCCCTTCGGGGACCCCCTTTTACTGATGCAAGCCGGTCATGAATACAGGCTCATTGTTTATGGCGGAAACATTGGAGTAACGTTATTGACCGAATCCGCACCCCGATTCGAGGAAATCCGGCCGGTGACGGCGAGCGGAACGGTGGGATTGGAGCCGGGTGGCAATGAGGGAGCCGCCAAATTCTCGGTCCCGCTTTCAACCATTCACATCGGCGGAGTGATAACCGACATCGGCGTCGAGTCTTCCACGGAATACGATGACAACAGCATCATTGACACTGCGGTAGTCCTGGGTGCTTCGAGCGGGGCGACCTTGTTCGGGATGATTTCGGCCTCCCTTCAGCCTACTGACATGCCATGGACGGTTTCGGATGCGCTGGTACGGGAGGGGCAGGTAAGGTTTGAGGGGGCGATGTCGGGGACCACGTTTGACCTCCTGCCTACACGATACAACATTTTCCAGCGGCTGGCGGCGGCGGGGGACCCTTCGGCGACGGCAGTACCGATGGCCGACCAGACCCCGCACATCGCACTTTGGGGGATTGAAGAACCGATATATCCCGACACCGGATTGCGCGATTACGACGTAGTCCGGGCCGTTGACACCCTATGCAGTTCCTGCATGAGCGGGGCGGACCTGGTGGCGGACGATGGATTCATGCTGGGGGAGACATATAACCAGATGAAAGCCGACCTCATGCAGGTGAAACTGCGGGAGCCTTCGGTGACGCCATATGAGGCGCGGACTTTCCTGAAAATCCTGGGGACCGTGGGGTCCAACGAGAAATACATCGTCGAGGTCAACGGACCCGACGGAAAGCAGGTGATGGCCAGGGAATTCGGCGCCCAGCCGGCGAAGGACGTCCTGGCTTATGTGGACGTGACGGGCAAGACCGGTAACCATATCGTGACCGTGACCACCCGGGGGAGTTCGGCGAAACAGCAAAAGATGACACTGGATGTGGGGCACCCGATTGGGAGCACGCCAACGGAAGGCGTAAATCCAGGCGGGGTCGCGTTCGACGCATACGAGGCGGCCAACCTGCTGATCCCGGCAGGTGCGTTCCGGCCGGGCGTGAAGAAGACCATGTACCTGCGGCAATTGGCGCCCAGGGACGTTCCGCTGTTCGTCCGGCACGGGATGGTGCCGGGGCTTATCTGGGACATGCGGGTTTCCACCAGCGGCGTTCCGGACGCCCTGCGGCCTGAGGATTTCATCAGGAACGAGGCCGGGGTGGTGAAGAAGCCCGCCATTCTGACCGTCCACTACGACGACCGGCAGATTCCGCCTGGGATACCGGAGGCGGCGATGAACCTGTTCCGGCTGTCGGCGGACGGGAACTCCATCGAGGCGCACGGAAGTTACATTGACACGAACGAGAACTACATAGTGGCCGAGGTGACGCGGTCGTCCACCTTCGAGGTCATGCCGGACATGGGGCCGCCGGTTCTCAAGGCGTCCGCGTCGCCGAACCCGGCGGGGGAAGGGGTGGTAACCATATCGCTCTCCACCTCCAAGCCACTGAAGGACTTCCCTGTAGTCAGCGTTCTGAAGCCCCATGCCACGACGCCCAAAAGCGTCTCACCGCTGACCCAGTCCGAGAGCCCTCTTTTGGAGGGGAAAGTGGAGGACACCATCGCGTGGTGGACGCTTTCGACGACAGGCGTCGTGGAGCCGAGGAAGGATTTGGTTATCCTCGCCTGCTTCGCCGGAACCTCGCTCACCGGAGATTTCCAGCCCGAGGTCAAATACACCAACAGGCGCTACCTGTGGATTGGGGCGACGATTTATTTCGATGCCATGCCCTTCGTCATCAAGAGGTACGAGGCGGTGCCCGACGAGGCGGGGACCCATATTTGCGCGGGTGTCCGCATCATCCCGTCCGGAAGCACCCTATACGTTGAAGACGCCGCCACAATAGCGCCCTTGAAGAAGGATTGGACGGCGGTTCTGGAAGATATAGACCCGTCGGGCATCAATCCGAGCATCACCAAGACGGGGCAAGTGGAGCGGATAGGTGAGTTTAAAGTTCAGCGGGATGGCGTGGTGCTCAGGGAATTCGCGCCCGGGGAGCCGTTCAGCCTGCCACCGGCGGGATTCTGGAGAGGAAAAGAACTGGGCATCGGGGCGTCGAAATACACGGTCTCGGAGGTGGTGGTGGAGGGGAGCCCGGCCTCCGGCGGGCGGCTCATCGTCAGGCTGGCCGGGGTGGACGATTCGGCCAAGGCGGGGATAGGGCAGGGAGTCCCATGGACCTTCTACTGCCTCGCCAACCGTTATACGGGGACGATAGGCATATCCGCCGGGGAGGACGGGACGGCCACGATATTCGTGGAGGGAACCGACCTGTTTGGCCGAACGGGGACAGGAATCGGAAACTTCGAGATAGTCACCGGGACGGCGTTCCTGGACATGACCGTTAATCCCGCCATTGCCAGGGCGGGGGTAGAAGCGCTCGTGAAAATCCGCTCAACCCGGCCGGTTGGAGACATTTCGCTAAAAGCCGTTTTCTCCGGTCAACCGCCTGTGTTGGAGGACATTCCAGTTGAGGCCGTTGTTGCAGAGGATTCCGGACTGCCCTCCGGGCTCTGGACTGCGAGGAGGATGACAAATCCGGGCGACCCCGACGGGCCGGTGGTTCTCACGGTCAGCGTGACATCGAGCGGAGGAGTCGTGTCAGATGCCACGGCGAGTTACCGGATAGACAGGAGTGCGCCGGCGGTTACGGTGGCGGCGACGCCGGCCCGGACGGGGCCGGGGAAGGTAGCTATTAAGGTCATCCTTGGCGAGGATGTCGCCAAAGCGCCCTCGGTCACCGTATTTGAGAGCGACGGAAAAGCGCACGCGCCGGATGTAGGCGCCATCTCTGCATCAATGTTCACCTCCTTTTTCAACGTTTTGATGGGCGGGACGGCCGAGGGGACGGCTGGCGTGGTTGTCACCGCAGTGGATGATGCGGGGAACTACGGATTCGGTTCGGCCACGTTCTTCGTGGATTTGACGCCGCCGGCGGCCCCGGCCTTCCTTTCGGGATACGCCATGGCGGCGGGAACGGCCCGTCTTATCTGGGCCACGAACTATGAATCCGACCTGGCCGGATACCGGGTGGAACGGGACGGCGTCAGGCTGGGCGAGGGTCTGACGGGCCAGCCCGGCTTGCCGCCGGTCAAATTCACCGACACGCTGGCGGGGGATGTTTCCGAGGCGCTCTATTCGGTTTACGCCGTCGACCTGGCGGGGAACGAGAGCGCGCCCGCTTCCGTGCGGGTGTTCTTCGACTCCACCCCCCCGTTAACGGCCATGCTGGTGGAAGGGAAGAAGTATGGGATGTCGCCGGCCGTAAGCGGGACGGGGACGGACGAATACCTTGGCCAGCAACCCATGTATGTGGTGGTTTCCTCCACCCTTTGGCTCATCGCCACGGACACGGGGGCCGGCGTCCTGAAGACCGAATACGCCCTGCCGTCCGTGCCGGTTTTCCTGCCGTATGCGGGCGCGATTGCGGCGGCTTTATTGCCGTCCAACACCCCGACCGGGGTGGGTTACAGGAGCACGGACCGGGCGGGGAACGTGGAGACGGCGGGGTCGGCAACGCTGTTCGTGGACACCGTGGCCCCAGCCACCCACCTTTCGCTGGACGGCCCGTATTTCAGCGCCACCTGGTCGGGTGGCCAGGGCGTCGGAATCGAGATTCCCGCCGGTGAGATGACCGAGGAAGAGGTCAAGGCGCTGCTGCTGGCGGCGGGAATCGAATGGCCGGAGGGTGTCCCACTCCTATACGGTTCTGCGCTTTCCGCCACCCTGGGAATGGCGGCGTCCAATCCGTCGGCCGGGGGCGCCGCATACGTCAGCCGGGCGACGGAGATTGCGCTGGAGGCGTCCGACGACGGGAGCGGAGTCGATACGCCTACGCTGGAATACTACCTGCACGGCGGCGGGGATCCGATAATCACCACGACCGAGTATTACACGGCACCCATCAAGCTGTCCGGAAAACCGGAGGGGCTCTACACGGTCGAGCATCGCGCCGCGGACCGGCTGGGGAACCGGCGGGCATTCTCGCCGGCAGGCCAGTTCGCCAGTTACCTGATATTGGACGCAACCGCGCCGTCAACCGGCGTTTTCATCGGGCAACCCAGCAACGGAACGAAGTATCCTGACAAGCCAATAATCGTTTCGTCCCGGACGCCATTCACCTTCACCAGTAAAGATGGTGGGGTGATGCCTTCAGGGGTCGCCTGCGTCAGCGTCTTCGTGGACGAGACCCCGATGGGCGTTCTGTCTGATTCCAGCGCCAGCTTGTGGTTTGAGGCGACATGGTTCCTCCCCGCCTCTGGCGACGGCGAAAAGACCATCAAATGGCAGGCCATTGACCGGGTGGCGAATACGGAGCCAGCCAAAAGCCTGAAGGTCACGCTAGACAACACGCCGCCGGCTGCGTCCGTGACCGAGCCGCTGCCAGGGGACAAGCTGAAGGGGAACCAGAAGGTGGAGGGTGCGGCCACCGACGCCCACTTTGGCTCGTACCGGTTGGACGTGGCGGTCAGGGGGACGACTACCTTCTTTGCCATCGAGCCCACGGCCGAATCCACTTCGGCCGTTTCGTCGGGGCTGCTGGCGCGCTGGGCCGCGCACATCCTGCCGAGGAACGAATATACCCTCCGTCTCCTCGTCTCGGACGTGGTGGCGAATACGACCACCGTTTTCGTTGATGTCATCAAGGGCGGCAAGCCGGGAACCATAGTCATTCCGCCCTCGCCCCTTCCCGTGCCCGTGTTCGTCCGTGCAATTGGCGGCAAGGGGCAGGGGGCGGGCGAGATGCGACTGCCGGTGGGGGTGGCGGTGGGGACGAACGGGCGTCTATACGTCACCGACACCCAGAACAACCGCGTTGAAGCGTTCAACTCAATGGCTGAGTTTGACTTCGAGTTCGGACGCCATGGTACTTCGGAGGGGAACTTCAACCAGCCCGAGGAGGTGGTATTCGCTCCAGGTGATGAAACTCATCCCTCACCCTCCCCTCTCCCGGGGAACGGGAGAGGGTTAGGGTGGCTCTATGTGGCAGACCGGATGAACGACCGTGTGCAGGTGTTCGACGCCTCGGGTGGTTACCTGCGGACCATCGGCGGAGGCGGACAATTGAGCCAGCCGTCTGGAGTGGCCGTGGACGCGGAGGGACGGATATTCGTTTCCGATACCACGAGTGACCGCGTCCGGGCGTTCGCATCCGACGGAACGCAGCTCTTCTCGTTCGGCGTCTCCGGGGCTAGCGAGGGTGAGCTCCGCCAGCCCGCCGGATTGGCATCGGACGCCGAAGGCACCATATATGTCGCGGACATGATGAATTCCCGGGTGCAGGCCTTCGACGGTGAGGGCAACTTCCTCCGCGTTCTCGACGGGGACGGCGCCCTCAAGCACCCGTTCGGCCTGGCCCTTTCACCGGACGGCACGCACCTTTATGTTTCCGACACCGGGCATCACGAGATAGCGCTTGTTGGGCTGGACGGGAAGGAGCTCGCGCGGTTCGGCGGATTCGGTTCCGAGGACGGCAAGTTCCACGAGCCGCACGGGCTGGCTTGGGACTATGCCAGCAAGCTGCTCTATGTGGCGGACACCCACAACAACCGGGTGCAGGTATTCGGATTCGCGGCATCCGCAGTGGCCTCACTTTCCGGCAAGGGTTCGAAAAAAGCCGGCTCCCTTACATTGCCCATGATAAATATCCCTGCCATGGTTACTACAGCCCCCGACGGGCGTGGCGCCCACGGTGGGGGAAGCACCGGCGGAGGCGGTGCCAATCCGCCGCCACAGGGCGTAAATCCTGCTATCCAGGGGCTTGCGGTTTCGCCCAATCCCTATGACCCGGCAAAGGGGCCGCTGGCCATATCATTCAGCCTGGGCCATGCGGCCAAGGTGACAATGTTCATATACGACAAGCATATGAAGACCGTGAAGACCTTCACCGAGGCCGATTACGGCGCCGGCGCGGCGGTGGTTTCCTGGGATGGGACGACGGACGACGGACACAAGACACATCCGGCGGATTACCGCCTGACGGCCATCGCGACGGACGGGATAGAGGTCGTTTCTCAGACCGTCGCATTCAGCGTCGCCAACGCCAACCAGGGCGGCGGCGGGACGCCGCCGGGACAGGGGAAGACTCCCAAGGGGAAGGCGAAATAAAACTAAAATCGGGAAAGTCCAGTCCACTCTGGAAAGCCGTTTACCGCTTGAAGCGCGGGGGGGCGGTGGTGTTCCCGACGGACACGGTTACCGGGCTGGGGTGTATGGCCACGGACGCCCGGGCGGTGCGCGGCCTCAGGAAACTGAAGCGGCGGGAAGCCGGGAAACCTCTGGTACTCTTCGTGAACAGCATCCCGCAGGCCGAGAAATTCACGGGCCATCTTCCCCTCCCGGTACGAAAGCTCCTGAAATCGGCCTGGCCCGGTGCTTTTACGGCGGTCCTGCCGCTGAAAAGGCGCCTGCCGCGGGGGGTGGGGAGGGGGAAGACCGTGGGAATACGGATTCCCGGCCATCCCGCGGCGCGGGCGCTGGTGCGGCGGCTGGGCGCGCCGCTGGCCACGACCAGCGCCAATCTCCGGGGGAAACCGCCTTCGCCGGACGCGCTGGCGGCGGCCCGGTCGTGGGGAGGGCGTGTAGCCGCGGTTCCGGGGGAGTCCGGGCGGGTGCCCTCGACGGTCACGGACCTTACGAAATGGCCGCCGGTGGTGCTTAGAAAGGGGAGGATTTCGGTCAGGGCACTGGAAAGGATGGTTAGAAAGGCAGAAAAGAGCTGATTTAGAAAAGGGGTTCCCGTCTTCCTTTGCCGGCTCGTCTTTTTTGGGGGCTCGGGTTGGGTTTCGCCGACACGCCGTCCGCACCCCACCGCGGTGCGGACGGCTCCGCTGCCGACTCAGGGCCGCATGGAGCGGCCCCGGCAGCGGTGGATTACCGATTGCCACCTTCGGTGGCATGGCCGTTCGGCCTCACGCCATCCGCCGGGCGGATGGCGTACCATGGCCGGCCATTCTCCGTCGCGCGGCCGGATGACCGGCCGGCGACTACGGTCGGCCCTGTCGCCGAACGGCGACAAATAAAACATGAATTTCACCGCTGCCGGGCGCGCTCCCTGCGCGCCTGGCGGTCGGCAGAGGGTCGTCGAATCCCGTCCCCTCGCCCCCAATTGCACATGGCAAGCACTTTCTTTATCTCAGGTATGCACTTGAGTCAAGCAGGCTTGGTTACCTTCCATGAAGGGCTCGGGGGCGTCCTTCTCCGGCACGCTCGCCGCACCCACCGCGTGCGGCTTGCTCCGCTGCCGGTCTCGCGCTCGCGCTGGAAGCCTTGGAGGACAAGGCTTCCAGCGCACCGTGGCCGCGCGTTCTCCGTCCCGCCGCAAAGCGCGAAGATGCGGCGGGACTACGAATCGACCGGCAGAGGGCCGTCGAAAGCCACCCCCGAGCCCTTTACTTGCGTCAAGTGCATACCCAGGTTCTTTATTACTGCCTTGAATCACGTCAAAGGGTCGGAAAAACAAGGCTTTCATGGGGTTCCGGGCTTCCCTATAATCGTTAGGTACCAATTACCACCCCTTTTGAGGGCAGGAGGCTCCAAAATGTTCAGATTATTGATGAAATTGGCGGCGGGGACGGCCTTGCAGGCCGCCTGCCTGTTTCCCACCAGCGGCGTAGTCCGGGCGGCGGACGTGCGCATCGGCTACATCGACGTGCCGCAAATTCTTGAGCAATACGACACGTTCAAGGAGGCGCGCAAGGACCTGGACAGGGAGCGCCAGGACCGCGAGGAGGAATACGCCAAGAAGGTCGAGGAGCTCAAGGCCATGGGGAAGGAGCTCAAGGAAAAGGCTGCCATCCTTTCCGAATCGAAGCGCCGCGCCAAGGAAACCGAATTCATGAAGAAGCAGCAGGAGCTCGAGGAGTGGCGCGCCCTCCAGAGCAAGGAGCTGGCCGAGAAGGAGGAGGGGCTCGTCAAGAGGCTCGAGGCGGACGTCCGCAAGGTGCTGGAGGTGATAGCGGAGAAGGAGAAGCTGACCTTCGTGGTGCGCCGCGACCTTTTCCTTTACATGCAGCCCGGGTCGAAGGACCTTACCGCCACCGTTTTGGCCGAACTGAGGAAGCAGTCCAAGGAAAAGAAGTAGGCCTGCCGTAATGCCCACGCTCGCCGAACTGGCCGCGCTGACCGGCGGAAAGGTGGAGGGTCCCGCGACCCTTCCCCTGGACGGCATCGCCCCCGTTGCCGACGCGACCGAGCGGCAGATAACCTTCATTACGAACGACCGGTTCATTCCCCTCCTGGAGAAGAGCAGGGCGGGAGCGGTGCTCATCGGGCCGGGGCGGAACGCGCAGGGGAAGCCGGCGCTGGTGGTACCGAACCCGGGGGTGGCGCTCATCGTCCTCCTGAACCGGTTCGCGCCGGTCGCGCCGGCCCCGGCGGCCGGGATTCATCCGTCCGCGACGGTGGACAAGAGCGCCAAGCTCGGCAACGGAGTGGTCGTGGGAGCCGGCGCGGTGGTGGAGGCGGAGGTTGAGCTGGGCGAGGGGACGCGGGTGGGGGCGTTGTGCCACATCGGATGGAAGGTGCGTGCGGGGAAGAATTGCCGGTTCGACCCGATGGTCTCGATACACGAGAGGACCGAAATCGGAAACAACGTGGTCATCTTCTCCGGTACGGTGATTGGGGCCGACGGGTTCGGGTACGTCCCGGGTCCGCAGGGCGTGGTAAAGATTCCGCAGATTGGAAGGGTGGTAATCGAGGACGACGTGGAGATAGGGGCCAATTCCTGCGTTGACCGGGCCATGGCCGGCGTCACCCTCATCAAGAGGGGCGTCAAGATAGACAACCAGGTGCAGATTGCGCACAACGACGTGATAGGGGAGAACGTCGTTATTGCCGGGCAGTGCGGGCTGGCGGGAAGCATCACGGTTGGAAGGAACGCCATCATCGGCGGGAAGGTCGGGATAGTGGACCACGTGGACATCGGGGAAGGCGCGATAATCGCCGCGCTTTCGGGCGTCCACAACAACGTTCCCGCCCATATGACGGTGTATGGCTATCCCGCCCGCGAGGCCAAGGAGGGGCTCAAACTTTACGCCGAGTTGGCGCGACTGCCGCATCTCGTGAAGCGGGTCCGCGCCATGGAGGCGCGGCTGGCCGAGCTGGAGAAGAAGGCCAAGGGACCTGATGGCGGTTGAACGCCAGCGGACGCTCGCGCGCCGGACCTCCTCAGTGGCCGGGGTGGGGCTGCATTCGGGCAAGTCGGCGATGGTCCTCCTGGAGCCGGCCCCGGCGGACGCGGGGTTTTCCTTCAAGCGGAACGACCTTCGGGGGGCCCCCGTGATTTCCGCGGTCGCGTCCAACGTGGAGTCCACTGCCCGGTGCGTGACGCTGGAGCGGGATGGCGCCCGCGTAAAAACCGTCGAGCACATCCTGGCCGCCTGCGTCCTCGCCGGACTGGACAATGCGATGATCCTGGTCGAGGGCGACGAGGTTCCGGCGATGGACGGGTCCGCGCTGGCCTTCCTCGAGCTCATCGAGGCGGCGGGGGTGAAGGAGCAGGAAAAAGAGCGGGCATTCGTGGAACCGCCGTCCCGTTTCGAGGCGGCGAAGGGGGAGGCGCGGATTTACGGCGTACCGGCCCTGGAACCTTCGCTGAAGTTCAGGTTCCGGGGCATCCCGGCGTTGGACGGGAGCGAGGCGATATTCGGGCAGGGGGGGCTGGCGGCGCGCGACATCGCCTCGGCGCGAACCTTCTGCTTCGAGGACGAGATTGGCCCGCTCCTGCAAGCGGGGTTGGGGCAGGGCGGGAGCCTCGAGACCGTGCTGGTCCTGCACCGGGACGGCAGTTCCGTAAACGCCGCCCGCGACCCGCGGGAGCCGCTCCGGCACAAACTTCTGGACCTTGTCGGGGACATGGCGCTGGCGGGGGCGCCCCTGCGGGCTGAAGTGACCGCCGAGGGGACCGGGCATGCGCTTCATGTGGAATTTATTTCGAAACTCATGGAGAAGACAAAAAAGGAGGCCACAAGTCGTGACGCTTGACATCCTGGAAATACAGAAGATGATTCCGCACCGCTATCCGTTCCTGATGGTGGACCGCATTTTGGAGGTTGAGGTCGGGAAGCGCATCGTCGGGCTGAAGAACGTGACGATTAACGAGCCGTTCTTCCAGGGACACTTTCCCGGGCGCCCCCTCATGCCCGGCGTGCTCATAATTGAGGCCCTGGCGCAGACCGCGGGGGTCCTGCTCTTCATGACACACCCGGAACACAAGGGGAAGGCCTTCTTCTTCACGGGAATCGACGGGCTGCGCTTCCGCCGTCCGGTCGTGCCGGGAGACGCCATCCATTTGGAGGCGGTAATGAAGGGCGAAAAGAAGAACTTCTTCAAGATGGCGGTGCGGGCGTTGGTGGACGGAAACCTGGCGGTGGAAGGGGAGATGTCCTGCATGGTGGCGGAGGACTAGTCCCCTGCCAGAGCCGGCTTCCCCTTCCGCGCCGGAAGTCCATCCGGGCGCCATAGTCAGCCCGGGGGCGAAGCTCGCCCCGGGCGTGAAGATAGGCCCGTATGCCATCATCGGCGAGAATGTGGAGCTGGGCGAGGGGACGCGCGTCGGCCCGCACGCGGTTATCGAGGGGTGGACGAAGATAGGCAAGGGCAACGAGATAGGGGTGGGGGCCGTCATCGGGGCGGCGCCGCAGGACCACAAGTATACCGGGGCGCGCAGTTTTGTGGCCATCGGCGACCGCAACATCATCCGCGAATACGTCACCATCCACCGCTCCGCCACGGCGGAGGGCGTGACTTCGGTGGGCAACGACAATTACATCATGGCTTTCGTGCACGTCGCCCACGACTGCAAGGTCGGGAGCAACGTGAACATCACCAACCTGGTAGGCCTGTCGGGCCACATCGAGGTGGAAGACAACGCCGTCCTCGGCGGGATGTCCGCCTACCACCAGTTCGTGCGGGTCGGGGCTTACGCGATGGTGGGCGGCAACTGCGGAATCCGCATGGACATCGTCCCCTATGCCGTGGCAACGGGGGAGCCCCTGCGCATCTACGGCGTCAACCGGGTGGGCCTGCGCCGCGCCGGCTTCAAGGTCGAGCAGCAAAGGCTCATCAAGGACGCCTTCCGCATCCTCTTCTGGGCGGGACTGCCGGTGTCGGGCGCGGTGGCGCGGCTGAAGGCGGAAATGGGTGACCGCGAGGAGATTGTCAGGCTTGTCAGGTTCATCGAGAAGAGCAAGCGGGGCATCACGCCGGGGTTGCGGCTGGAAGGCGTGGCCGACGGCGAGGCGGAAGAGGAGCTGTGAGCGAACCGGCGCTGGGCCTGCTCGCCGGCGGCGGGGAGCTGCCTTCCTACCTCCTCACTGCGCTCAAGGCGCGGGGGCGCCGCGTCGCCGTGATAGGCTTCCGGGGCGAGACGGCGGAGGGCCTGCTGGCGGAAGCTGACGAGAGGCTGACCATTGAGGCCGGGGAATGGAAGAAGGGGCTCGAATTCTTCAGGCGGCACGGGGTGCGCGAGGCGCTGATGGCCGGCTACGTGGCGCACACCCACATCTACCGGAAGGAATCGATGGAGACCGCCGACTCCGTGGCCATGTCATTCTTGCGTTTTTTGCGTGATCGGCGGGCCGACAGCCTGCTGGGCACCGTGGCTTGGGTGCTTCGCCGGAACGGCATCAGGCTGGTCAGTTCCATGCCCTACCTCAAGCCCCTCATGCTGGACAAGGGGGTCCGCACCAGGAGGCCGCCTACGGAAATGGAATGGAAGGACATCAGGTTCGGCCACCGCATCGCCAAGAAGATAGCGGGGCTGGACGTGGGCCAGACGGTGGTGGTCAAGAACCTGGCGGTGGTGGCGGTTGAGTCGCTGGAGGGGACCGACGCGGCCATCCGGCGCGCCGGCGAGGTCGGCGGCCCCGGAACGGTGGTCGTCAAGGTGGCCAAGCCGAGGCAGGATTTCCGGTTCGACGTCCCGGTAATCGGGAAAAAGACCGTGGAGAGCCTCCGGGCGGCGGGGGCGGCCGTTCTGGCCGTCGAGGCCGGGAAGACCATCGCGATGGAGCGCGAGGATACCATCAAGCTCGCTGACCAGGCGGGTATTGCGCTGGTGGCGCTTTGAGAACCTTGGAGGAGAGGGGCACGGGCTCGGGGCGGGTTTCGCCGACACGCCGTCCGCACCCCACCGTGGTGCGGACGGCTCCGCTGCCGACCTTGCGCTCGCGCCATCCGCAGGAGCGGATGGCGCACCATGGCCGCGCATTCTCCGTCGCTGGCGCGGTAGACCGCACCGCGACTACGAAGCGGTCGGCAGAGGGTCGTCGAAATCCGCCCGCTCACCCCTGCCAGCGTCTTATTATGAATGCGACCTAGAAGCAAGGAGGAGCAATGATAAAAGTGGGGGTGGTCGGGTGCGGGGACATCGCGAACCGGAGCTACCTGCCGGCGCTGGCGGGCGAGCTCCGGGACACGGCCAGGCTCACGGCGGTCTGCGACATCATCGAATCGCGCGCCCGGGCGGCCCGGGAGAAGTTCGACGCCAGGAAATCCTACCGGTGGTTCCGCGAAATGCTGAAGGACGGCGATTTCGACCTGCTAGTGGTGCTGACACCGCTTCTCACGCACCAGGATTTCGCGGGTCCCGCCATCGCGGCCGGGAAGCACGTCTTCACGGAGAAGCCGCTGGCCCGGACCGCCCGGGAGGCGCTGAAGCTGGTCCACGCTGCGAGGAAGAGGCACGTCCAACTGGCCGCCGCGCCCTACCCGCCGGCGACCCCGCTGCTGCGGAAGGCCCGCCAGCTGGTCGCTTCCGGCGCCATCGGCAAGGTGACCCTCGCGCGCGCGCATTCCAGTCACGGCGGGGCCGAGCAGGGGTGGTGGTCGAACGACCCCTCCTGGACCTTCCGCCGCAAGCTGTCGGGTCCGGTGCCGCCGCTCTTTGACATGGGCATCTACGGGCTGTCGGCGCTGGCGGCGGTGATAGGGCCGGTGAAGCGGGTGGCGGCGTTCTCGGGGCTGGGCGTCCCCTACCGGCGCATCGCGATGGTGCGGGAAAAGGGGTTCAAGCCATACACGCTGAAGGTGGACTCCCACGACAACTCTTACAGCCTCCTGGATTTCGGCGACGGGAAGCTGGCTGCGCTGGACGCCTCCTACTGCCTGCGGGTGGGGGACGCGCCGCCCTACCAGTTCTACGGGACCGAGGGCGCAATGACCATCGACGTTTACGGGAGCCTCCTGCGCGTCCACTCGCGGCAGGGGAAGGCAGGACTGCCGAAGGGGAAGTGGAAGGACATCAAGGTTCCGCCGCGCGGGAGCTCGACCTTCCTGCAGGGGCTCCGGCACGCGCTGGACTGCCTGCGCATGGGTAGGAAGCCGGTCAACGGCGGGGAGTTCTCCGCGCACCTGGTAGAGGTGCTGGAGGGAGCCATCAGGTCGGCGCGGACGGGCCGCGCGGTTCCGCTGAAGACCTCCTTCAGGTGGCCGGAATGAAGAGGGCCAAGTACCGCGTCGGGGTCCTCGGGCTGGACCACTGGTACATCGCGCTGGGGCAAGTCCCCGCGTTCGCGCGCCACCCAAAGTTCGAGCTGGCGGCGGTATGGGAGCCGCAGAAGTGGCGGCTGAAGGACCTGGAGGCGAAGCCGGAAAGGGTCGTGGCCCGGCCGCAGGACATCACTGATGCGCCGGACATCGACTTGGTGATTTCCCTGCTGCCGTGCCCGGCCAACATTCGCTGGCTGACCCGGGCGGCGCTCCACGGCAAGGCCCTTCTATGCAACAAGCCGCTCGGGATGAGCCCGGCGGCCTGCCGCCCGCTGGTGCGCGCGCTGGCGCGCCGCCGCCTTGCCTCGTTCTCCTACGAGGGCGCGCGGACCCTCTCGGCCCCGATGAAATTTGTGCGCAGGCTCATCCTGAACGGCGCGGTGGGACGTCCGGCGGCGGGATACGAGGGCGGCTTCGGCGGGATGCCGCAGGCGTGGCGGGGGGCCAAGGGGACCGGCCGCCGGGCGTGGGGGTGGTGGACGGACCCCCGGTCAGTGCCGGGCGGCGCGTGGATTGACCACGCCATCTATTCCATCCCCATGTTCCGGTTCCTGCTCGGCGACGAGCCGAAGAAGGTTTCCGCCGTGATGGGGAACCTGGTCCATCCCCGCCGGGAGTTCGGGCTGGAAGACTACGGGACCGCCACTTACACCTTCGGGAGGGGCGCGGCGGTCACGCTGGAGGATACATGGTTCGGCTGGATGGGCCTGCCGTCGCTCGTCGTGGGGACGAAGGGGAAGCTCAAATGGGGTCCCGGATTCAACGTGACCGAAGTGGAGTTGAGCGATGCGCGCGGGACGCGGACCCTCAAGGTTCCCCCGGGGCTGGGCGAGCGCCTCCCGGACCATATGGCCAGGTGCCTCGACCGGGGAACCGACACCCGTCACCCGGCCCGGGAAGGGATGGAGAACCTGCGCATCGCCATGGCGGCCTACCGCGCCGCGCGACTGGGGAGGTCGGTAAGGGTTTAGCGCCCCGCACGGAGCCGGCGCAGGGTCACCCTGCCGGCGAAACGGTTGTTGGTCCCGGACAGCGCCCATTCAATCCTGCGGACGCCCGAACGCGCGGTCCGGGGAAGCCAGGATTCGGCGAACGGCACCTGCACCACGTTCAACCCGGGCGAAAGCGGGAACCAGGGGGAGCGGTGGCGGCGGTCGGACTCCAGCGCCAGCGATATCCGCAGTGCCTTCCGCGCATCCTGCGGCGCTTCCACATCGACCTCAAGCCCGGAGAGCGCGGTGAAATCAAGGTACGGAAACACGAGGGCGAAATAGTGCGGCTGGCGGCAGGTCGCCAGCGAGAATTCCAGTTCCGCGCCGCCGTCCGGTCCGCCCGCCGCGCGGGCCTTCACCTCATCGTTCCACGCGTACCACAGCAGGCCCGACGCCCAGTTCTCGTGGCAGCGTCCCGGGAGAAGCTTCCCCGCGCCGTCCTCCAGCCGGAGAGATTTTAGGGCGAGCTGGCCCGGTCCCTTTTCCCCGCTTCCGGAGAACGACCACGAGAGGCTGTCCACGGAGGAAAGGATTTTCTTCGGCGCCCCGGCCAGGGGCAGTCGGACCGTGGTCATGGATTCCCCCAGCGTGACTTGCTCCCCCTCATGGCTCTTTTTCTTTCCGGAGTGGACCGCGGGAACGACGCGAAGGCCCCCGCCTCCGGGGTTGAAGATGTCGAGCGCCACCGCCGCGGCGCCGCGCAGGTCGAGGGAAGGCGCGGCCTGCGCGCCAAGCCAGGGGCCCGCGTTGCGGGAGAGGTCAAAGAAGAGGTCCAGCCCGCGGCCGTCCGCATCGAGCGGGGTCCGGCGCGGGCATATCGAGACGGAGCTGTCCCAGGTAACCCAGGTAAGGACGGACTTCCACTGTTCTATGGTTTCGCCGGGCCTGACGAAGTCCTCCGAAGGGGCCGGCTCGGGCGGTGTTCCCACCCTGCGGATTTCGACGCGGACATCATCGGGCGAGACGTGGACGAGCAGGAAATGGTAGAAACCGCCCTGCTGGGGCATGGTGTAAAGGTTGGAGCCGCTCCCGGCCGCGTGGTAGTAGTCGATGCCATCGATGTCCTGGTGGCAGAAGAGGTGCTCGTGGCCGTGGAACACCCCCCGGACGCGGCCGCGGAAGCGCGTGAAGAGCCCGTGGAGCAAGTCGCGGTCCTCCGGATACCGGTCTAGCGATCTGCCGATGTGGCCAACGACGGGGAAGAGCGGGCGGTGGACGAAGACGAAGGCCTGCCTCCCCTCCGCCGATTCCAGCGTTTTTTCGAGCCACTCCAGCTGTTTTCCCGCCACCCTGGCCTCATCCGTCTCGCAGTCCAGCGCCACGAGCCGGGCGCACCCAATATCGCGGTAGAAGAAGGTTTCCCCCCACAGTTCCCGCCACAGGGCGAGGCTGGCCCGGTCGAACCCGTCGTGGTTTCCGAGCGTCTGGACCACCGGGACGGTCAGCGCCTGGAGGGCTTCGCGGTAGGCGTTCCACTTGCGCATGAGCACCTGCCTGTCGTTCGTCTCGGAGTAGATGGCGTCGCCGACATGGACGGCAAAGCGGGGGTGCGCCGTTTCGACCGCGGCCAGAACCTCGCGGAAGCGCGGGCCGGGGTCGAACTCGTATATCTGGTTGTCGCCGAAGACGGCGAAGGTGAATGGCTCGCGGGAATCCGGCCTGGGAAGTTCCATCAGGGACTAGTATAGACTGTCGAAAAACCACTTCGGAATAGTTCCGGGCTCGGATCGGCCTTCTCCGGACCGCTCGTCCCGGCCCACCGCGCCGGGACGGCGTCGCTGAAGCGGCGCCGCGCCGTTGGAACGGAACGCTCCGTTGCCGGCCGGCCGCGAGGACGCGGCCCGCGGACTAACGGCCTCGCCGAGGAAGCCTTGAAAGACAAGGCTTCCTCGGCACCTTGGCCGGCCGTTCTCCGTCCCGCCGCGAAGTTCAAAGTCGCGGCGGGACTACGAAGCGGCCAGCAAAGGTCCTGCGAAGGCCGACCACTCGTCCGGAACCGATATTTCGGCAGGCTGCTAGTATAGCGGCCGGATTTCACCTAAGTTGGAGGCATGGCGGGCATCGGAAATTCCCTCCGCAGGCTGGACGTCCGGGTCGATGGCAGGAAAAGATTCCAGACCATCGACGGGTTCGGGGTGAACATCAACTCCAAGTATTGGAACGGCGGGAAACTGGCGGGCGCGCTGGAGATGCTCGCCGACGACCTTGGCGCGACGCTTTTCCGGCAGGACGCCTGGGGAAAATCGGACTGGCCCGACCCGGCGGGGAAACTGGGGCAAGCAGAAGCGTTGGACCGGGCGCACCTCGGGAAAGTCTATGCGGGGCAGGATTTCGCCGGCGCGCGCGGGATGGGAAGGTGGCTCAACGGGCGCGGAATCGAGCCTTACCTGGCGCTGTCGGGAATCGTCCCCAAATGGATGTGCGCGCCGGACGGCCGCACGCTACGGGACTTCAAGTCGTTCGGGGTGATGGCGGCCTCCTATGCCGAATGGGCCCGGAAGAAGGCGGGAATCAGGTTCCACCTGCTGGGTCCGCTGAACGAGACGGACGTCGGGCCGCCGGAGGGGCCGAAGGCGGGGCCGGCGGAGTATGTCCGGGCCTGCGAGGCGCTGGTGGACGAGCTCGACCGGCGGGGGTTGCGCGACATCAATCTCGTGGTCACCGAGCAGGCCAACTTCAACCTCGATTACGCGAAAGCCTTCGCGCGGAGCAAAAAGGCGGCTTCCCGTGTCGGCGTCTTCAGCATGCACCGGTACGGGGACGGCGCCATGGGGTCCATCGTGCCCCTGCTGAAGAAGACGGCGCTCCGGAAGGCGAGGCTGTGGATGACCGAGTTCGGGGACTTGGACCAGTCGGGGGAGCGGGAATGGCACGTGGCGTGGGCATCCTTTTCCCGGCTCGTGGCCAGCCTGCGGGAGGGATACGAGGCCGCCATCTTCTGGGACGCCTTCGACAATTACCACGACCACGACGAGTCGTGGACCATCTACGGGCTCCTGCGCACCGGGAACAACATGTTCACCCCCAAGCGGCGCTACCACGCGGTCAGGCACGTATTCAGGTTCGTCCGGCCGGGTTCCGTCCGCGTGGAGGTTGAAGCGGGGTCCCCGGACATCCAAGTCCTCGCCTTCGCGGGGCAGGACGGCCGCGACCTGACGGTCACGGGGATGAACCAGGGGCACCGGGGAGCCTTCCTGAACATCCTCGTGGACGGCATGAAGGACCTGCCCGCCAAGGCCAAGGCGGACATTTACCGGACGAGCGAGGGGGAGAACTGCGCCCGGGTGGCGACCGTCCCACTCTCCACCCGGGAGTGGAACTGGCACGGCATCGTCGTGGAGCTTCCCCCGGCGGCCATCTTCACCGCGACGACGGTCCGCTGATCTCCACCGAATCCCCGCCCGCGGGCGGGCCTACCAGAACCTGATTCCCCCCCCTTTCACGAGGAGCGGGTTGGACCAGGCGCAGCGGCCGGCGGAATCGATGACCTCGAAGCGGGCGTAGCGTGTGACGTTCAACTGCCCGCGCATGATGTCGAACTCCCAGCGCGTTGCGGGGCGCGATTTCGGTGCGACCATGCAGCTCCCGGCGCCGATGCCCGCCGAGACGAAATGGACGCGGGCGGCGGGGGAGGTGCGCAGGCGCAGGATTCCCCGGCGCGCTTCCGCCGCCAGGATTCGCGGTCCGGTGGTGCCGTGAAACGCGCCACGGCGGATGGCACGGAGCAGGTCGGGAACCGCCAGGCGCGGCGATTTCACCCAAAGCCACGCCCGGCCGGGCCTTCCGCGCCACTCGCCGAAGTGGGTATCGTCATCGGCCAGCCCCCAGACGCGCTTTCCCCGCCCCAGCAGGTGGTCCCAAAGTTCCACCGAGGAACCGCGGCCGTTCAGGTCCTGCGCGACCGAGTTGTAGATTTCGATGGCGATAAGCCCCCGCCGGCTCATGAGGTCGCGGTCAAGCAGGTCGGACCAGGACGGATGCGCCACGACGGCGAGGCCGCCCCGGGAGCGTATCCGGTCCAGCGTCGGCTGGAGGCCGGCGCCGCCAATAGGCGTTTTTCCAGCGCCATGCGCCCCCAGCCACAGGATGTCGGGTGGTCCGCTTATCTCCGCCGAGGGGATGAGGAGGGGGCGACCTCTCGGGCCGTCCGGCCGGGTGATGAAGTTATGGTCGGCGATGGCAATGGCGTCGTAGCCAAGGCTCCGGTAAATCCGGACGGCTCTTTCGGGCGATACGTGCCCGTCGGAATTGGTGGTGTGGATGTGAACCCCGACCTTCCACCACCTGCCGGGGAGGGAATAGGGGTTGTCAAAACGGGGAGGAGTGCGCATGGCCACGGATTCGATTATAACAGTGTGATTATGGGCGACGGTCCGTCAGCAATTAGGCGGCTTCTACCCGCCGCCTACCTGTGCCTGGCCCCGCTCCTCGCGGGATGCGGGACCTATGTCACCGTCCGGCACCCCTGGGTGGCGGCCAAGGTTTCGCCTTCCGACCTGCCGAAGATAAGGCGGATATACGTGACGATGCGCCGGGTGGAGGAGGCCGCGCCGACCGGTTTCGCGGGCAAGGTGGCCGGAGGGATGCTGGCGCGGGCGCTCGGGGCGGACCGGGACGCGCAGGTGTCGCTCGCGCCGGGAGCGTTGGAGGAGGCGGGGATGCTGGCCTCGGCGGCCGCCGCGCTTTCATCCCCCTGGACGGAGGTTGCCGGGGCGCAGGTGCGGGGCGCGGCATTGGACGAGTTCATCGCGGAAATGCAGCCAACTGCCGTGCTGGAGCTCGCGCCGGGTTTCCTGGAGGCCGAGCAGTCGGCCGAGGAGAGGGAGACCCGGGACGAAAAGGGGAATGTCACGGGGAAATACTCCGTTTTCACGGTGCGGGGAAGGTTCACCGTTGCGTACCGGCTGGCTGCCTGGCCTGATGGAAAGGTGCTGGCGCAGGGGTCGTTTGCGCGCGAAACCGGCGGGGAATTCCAGGAAAAACAGTATTTGCGCGGTTGGCTGGAGGAACAGGAGGAAGCATTGCTGTCAGGCTGGGTTTCGCAGCTGGCCGGCGAGGTTCTCCCGTATCCCGTGGCGCGCCAGCGGAAGGTGCGGACCGAAAAAGATGGAGCCCTCAAGGCGGAGTGGAACGCCGGGGTGGACAGCGAGAAGGCCGGGGCGTGGGACGCCGCCCGGACGCATTACCGGGCGGCGCTGGCGGCGGCAGGAAAGAAGGGCGACCGGCGGGAGCTGGAGGTTTATCTCGCGGAGCTGGACAGGCTGGCCGGGGCGCCCGCTCCCCGGACGGTCGTGGCCGGGCAAGCGTGGTTCGATGAGCCGCTGGCGGTCCTGCCCTTCTCGAACGGGTCGAACAACGTAACTGCGCCGGTTCAACTTCGGGCTGCGGCGGTTGGGCGGCTCGCGGCCATGGGCTACCGCATCGTCCCGCCAGCGGATATCGACGCCCGGCTCCGCGAGAAGGGGGTCACCTCGGGGGACCAGCTCGGGTCGCTGAAGCCGGCGGACATCGCCGCGGCCGCGGGGACGAGGAGGATCCTGTCGGGAAACGTCGAGGTTTTCGGCGTGGTCAATGTGGGCGTCTATTACCGGCGCGAGGTCCGGGTGCGTTTGCGCATGCTGGACGCCGAGGGCAATGCCGGATGGGAATCCGTGGGGGAGTGTTTCCGCGAGGCGGCGCCGGACGACGCGAGTGCGGCCTTCATCGCCGGGCTCGTCGGGGGGCTGGTGGAAAAGGCGGCGAGGAGCTACCTCAAGGGCGAGGCCGAGGCGGCCGTCCTGGGGGGATTGAACACGCTGCCGTCAAGGTAGCCAATGGCAAAAAGCTAACAGCTATTCTTAGTTTACCGACACCTTGTAGCAGACACAGCCCGTGGAATTGACGTAGACGTCGCGAATCGTCCACCTCAGCCACCGCGTGTTGGAGAGCGGGCTCGACGTCCCCGGGACGCTCGTGAACGTGCCCGGGGGGGTGGTCGACGTGGCGGTGGAATACCAGACCGTGAAGCTTGGCAGCGGCGTGCTGGCCTGGCACAGCATGGTGCTGGCAATTTCGGGCACATAGGAGGTGCCCATTGGCACCGCGTCGGTGATGGTGAAGGAGAAGGCGGACGCCGACGAGAAGTTTGACCAGCAAATCTGGAAGCGGACCGTATCGCCGGAGGCGGCGACGGTGAGCCTGTTCTTCTTCTCCAGCTTGACGTCCGCGGCCACCACCAGGGTGGTTCCGACCCCCGCAATGGAGCCGTCCAGCGTGTCCGTGGCCACGATGGTCTGGAGCCCCACCTGGAGGAACGAAACATTGAAGAATATCTTTACGCCGCAGTTCGTTCCGCAGCCGTTCCATGTGTAGTTGTAGGTGTCCATAGCCTTGGTTTCTATCTTCGCGTTGGGGTCCGTCGAGGTGAAGGAGGTCGTGCCGGAGTAGTCGGTCTTGGTGACGCTGGAGCCCTGGTCCATTACGATGACGGTTATCCAGAAGTTCTGCCCGACGAAGACCACCGGGGGCATGACGATTATGTAGTGCACGCCGCTTGACAGGAACGGCGCGGTGTATCCGGTTTCCGTTATGCGGTCGGCGTTGAACATCGAAATCGCCGAATTGCCAACGACGTCAATGCGGTAATTGACCGTCACGCAGTCCGCGGGTGTGGTCAGCGCCTTGAAGAGCACGCACTGGTCCGGTCCGGTCGTCGTGTATCTGGAGCTGTATCCGGCCTCCGAAATCATCTGGACCGTCATCCCCTTTTTGGAGCAAAAGACCTCGATTCCGAAGGTCTTGTCGAGCGGCCCGCCCTTGGTGGAGGGGCACATCCCGGAGAGGTTCAGCCAGAACTGGTTGCCCAGCGCCGTGCCGCCGGCGGAGTGTATGACCGAGCCGCCGGACCACCACTCGTATGAGTTGACCCCGTGAAGGACCTGGATGGGCCCGCCGGAAATCAGCCTTATCCGGAACGCCGTGGAGGCCCTTCCGTTGAACGGTGAATTGTGGAAGACGAGCGGGTTCCCGGCGGTGGCCAGGCCGGCCGGCACGGAGTAATTCGCGTAGGGCGACCAGTACCCCGAGGTGTCCCGGAGGGGCAGGGGAATATTGGCCGGGCCGGCCGTGTTGTCGGGCACGTAGATGTCCAGGCCGAAGTCGGCGGTGGCGGCCCCCTCGTTGCCCACGATGATGAGCTGGTTCGAGTTGCAGGAAAGGCCGTTAATGACGCCGTAGAAGGTGCCCGTGGCGCCGGGTGTGGAGACCGTGTAGCCGTTCTCGCGGGTCGCCGAGAAGGTGGTCAGGTTGTCGGCCACGTTGCAGCAGCAGTTGGGGAAGGATGTGTAGGCCTGGAAGCCGACCTCGACCAGGGTGGCGGCCTGGGAGGACATGATACGCCAGGCGGCGTAGTCGGCGGCCGTCTGGGTGACGTCCGATGCGTGGCCCTCGGGGCCAAGGTCGTAGACGGCCACGAAGTCCCAGTCGTTGGTGGCGTTGCTGAATCGGAACAGGAAGACGCTCGTGGTGAGGTTGGGGTCAAGGTTGTTGTTGTAGTCCAGCCCCGTGTTGAAGATGTCGAGGCTCTGCTCGCCGACCACCTCGCCCCGCCAGGTGTAGTGCATGAAGCCGCGGTAGGTCAGTGTCGTGGAGGGAGCCATCGTCACGAAGTCCTCGTTGTCAATCGGGGTTCCCAGCACCGTCGAGTGGGTGAGCAGCTGCCACAGCACGGGGGCGTTGGAGACGATTTTGTAGATGGACGTCATCGGGACCGTGGGGCATATATCAATGAACCCGGCGGGATTGTAGACCGCGGGGATGCGGCTGGCGCCGCAGCCGGGGGTGCCCCCGCCGGTGATGGCCAGGGCGGTGGTGCCCAGGGTGCAGCCTGCGTTGCCCGGGAATCCCGTGATGCAGTCGCCGACCGGGCACCCGATAGACTGGCTTATCCCGCCGTCGTTGGAAAAGCCCACGAGCCCCTGGTACTGGATGCCGTAAAGTGCGAACTGCGCCTGCTTGTTCAGCGGGAAGAAGTCGAGGTAGTACCCCGGGCAGGTGGCGCCGTCGGTCGAACCCGCCATGAAGCCGACATAGCTGATGTAGGTGGTGCGCAGGAGGATGGGGGCCACGTGCACGAAGAGGGCTGGCTTGCCCGAGGCGCCGGTGCCGTCCACTATCCGGGTGCGGCCGTTCTCGAAAACACTGATGAGGTTGATGGCCGTGTCGCCGGGGTTCGCGCTGCCCTTGATCTGGCCCTTCCACTGGAGGCTTATTGTTGCCCGTGGCGGCATGTCCAGCCGCCAGGTCAGTATGGTGTTGACGCCGTTGACCCTGTAACCGGGGGAGGCGCCGGCGCACCCGGAGGGGGTCATTGTCCACCCGGTGCACGGGTCGTAGAACCCGCAGTTGGCGCACCACGAGTTGATTTGCGAGGGGACGGTGTCCCAGATGGCCACATCCCACCATGTCTTGGTGTCGGAAACGTTCGCGATGAAAGTCGTGTAGGTCATTTCGTCCGCCGGCTGGCCCGGGGCGGCCGCGAGGAGGAGGTCGTTGTCTCCGAGCATCCAAAAGAGGAAGCGCTTCACCACCGTGGTTACCGGAGCCGTCGTGTAGGGATTCACGCTGCAGCCGGTCATCCCGTTGAAGAAAATGTCCGCCCGGTTCGGCAGGCGGATGCCCTCCGGTGCCGCCGTATCGCCGGAACCGGGTTCAAAGGCGTTGCCGTTCCCCCAGTCCACGCTCATCTGGAAGGTGATCATGTTCGTGATTCCGCCGGTGACCGCCAAGGGGCCGGTGACCGTCCACCGCAGGATTTGCGGAACCCCAAAGGACGGGTTATAGAAGGGGTCCGCCGCCGGTACCGCGCTGTTCGGGATGTAGTGCATATACGCCGGGATGCTGTCGTAGATCATGATGGCGGACAGCGCCGAGGTGCCGGGGCGGCCGTAGTAGAGCGTGAAATCAACCGTGTCGCCCGGCGCGGCGTTCGAGGGCCCCTCTTTCCACGCATAGCAGATGGTGAAGTCGTTCTCCGGGTGCACATCGTCCCACGGGACGAAATTCCCGTTGTTGTCGCTGACGGAGCCGCCCCAGGAGGTGTTGGTGAGCTCGTGGTAGGGGAATCCCAGGTTGATGGTGGCCTGGTCGGTCGGGCAGGCGGCGATATCCGCGTATATCTGGATGGAGAAGCCCCCGCCGCAGCATTCCGGGAGGCAGGCGCAAAGGTCCGCGCAGGTGCTGAAATCCGGGCTGGACCCGGCCCAGGTCCACGCGGGGAAGTTTCCGGCGTCCTCCGCGTAGGTGCCGGCGTAGGTCAGGGAGAGATATCCGGAGTTCAGGGCGCCGCAGGCCATGTAGACATAAATCCCCTTGAAGTCGGCGTTGTGGGCGGTGCCGTAATTTACGACGGTGATGCCGTTGATGCGTTCCGTTCCGGTGGTGCCGGGGGCCAGTTGGACCATCGCGTCCTCCGCCAGCACGCGATAGTAATTGGGGAAGATGGGACCGCCCTCGATGTAGTCGTTTTCCCACAAATCCTCGGCGTCAATATCGGCCCACGCGGGCAGTGAGTTCAGGCAGACTGCCGCGAGGATGATGGCAGCGAGGGTGGGGAGCGCCCTGCCGCAGGAAGGCCGGGTATTGTTTTTACTGTCTGCTCTCCATCCGAATTGTTTTCCTGTCGGCATGAACCGGCCTGTCCTCCTTGCTCGCCCTTCCGTCGGATGATAGTCGAATTTGTCAAAAAAAGCAATCAGAATGGTAATACTTTAACATTCGGTGATAATATATTATCATCCTAGTCTGATATTTCCAGCGATTGGCATTAGCTATTGGTCATTTGCCATCAAAGGTTGGGAGCTTGAGATTGGGGGGGATATTTATTTGAGTATTTTCCGGCCAAAGGTTAACGGCTATTTCCTGTTTCACGCTCACCTTAATGACCTTCGACTGGGAGCGAAGCGTTGGAACGCCTGCGGCCGGGAGGCCGAACAGGGCTGACCCGTCAGTTAACGCTTACCTTGAAGCACACGCATCCGGAGGAATTGACGTAGGCGTCCCGGATGGTCCACCTTAGCCACCGCGTGTTGGACAGCGGGCTAGACGTCCCCGGGACGCTCGTAAACGTGCCCGGCGGGGTGGTCGTCGTGGCGGTGGAATACCACACCGTCAATCCCGGCGCAGGCGAGGAGGACCAGCAGAGCATAGTGCTGGCGATTTCGGGGACATAGGTCGTACCCATCGGCACCGCGTCCGTTATCATGAAGGAGAAGGCCGTCGCCGACGAGATGTTCTGCCAGCACAGTTCGAATTGCACCGTGTCCCCGGAGGCGGCCACCGTCAGCCGTTTCCGCTTCTCCAGCTTGACGTCCGCCCCCACCACCATTATGGTGGTCAGTCCGACTATGGAACCGTCCATGGTGTCGGTGGCCACGAGAGTTTGGAGTCCCAGGGCGAGGAACGAGACGTTGATGAACATCTTCACGCCGCAGTTGGACCCACAGCCGTTCCAGGCGTAGTTGTAGCCGTCCATCGCCTTCCCCTCTATCTTCGCCGCCGGGTCGGTGGAGGAGAATGAGCTCGTTCCAGAGTAGTCTGTCTTGGTCCCGCCCCCGACGTTGATGGCGATTACGGTTATCCAGAAGGTTTGACCGGCGTAGACAACGGGAGGGGCGATGATGTTGTAGTAAACCCCCGTGGACACGAAAGGAAGGGCGTAGTATTTCTCGCTTATTTCCGAGTAGATATACTGGGCCGACGCCATGCCGGAGGTTCCGCTCAGCTGGAACCGCCAGTTCCGCCGGGCGGTAGTATTGGTGGGCAGGTCGGTCATTTTCCTGAAGGAAACGACCTGGTCCGGGCCGGTTGTGGTGTAGGTTGCGGTATAGCCGTCGTTGGAAAACCCCTTGACGACCATCCCCGTACTGGAGCAGAAGATGTCCACGGTTTCGATGGCGGCGACCCCGCTCTTGCACTGGTAGGCGGGGCAGACCTGGGGATACCAGAAGTCGGTTCCGAACGCCGAACCTGCGGAGTCGTGCAGGATGCTCCCTCCCGAGAAGGAAGAGGAGGCGTCCCAGCCGGACAGCACCTCAAGCGCGCTCCCGGCGGTCTTTACGTCGAACATGTAGAACCAGCAGTCGGTGATGAGGTTCGAGCCGGTTGCGGTGAATGGCCCGCGGCACTTGCCTCCGTCGTAGATGCGGCCATAGATGTGGGGATTCCAGGTGGTCCACCCGGCGCCGGTGTTGAAGCCTGAGGGGACCGAATCGTAGGCGATGGTCGTCCAGTTGCCCGACGGAACCTGGTTGTAATAGAAGCCGTTCCGGTTGTAGCGACTTACCTCGTAATTCGCGTTCACGGCTCCGATGTTCATGACCGCCGCCTGGGCGTCCGAGCCGTTGTAGCCGTCCGGCCCCAGCATTGCAAAAAACCGCTGTGGCAGGGTGCCCTTGGAGACGAGCAGGCCGGTCTCGGCGACGGGCGCCATGATGCCGCGGTTGGAGTTCTGGTTCCAGGCGTAGCGGTAAGCCAGGCAAACCGTGTCGGAGGAGAGGAGCCGGTAGGAGTCACCGAGGTTGTCGGGGGCGGTGTTGAACCGCGGCGCGGTATCGCACAGCCAGATGGCGCCGGGGTCGAGCTCGGCCAGGTCCATGAAGTCCCACTGGAGGGTCGCGGTGTTCCACTTGAACAGGAGCGACGAGGTCGCGGTGTCCATTTCGGTGTTGATGACGAAGAAATTGTCGCCCGGCGGCCGCCCCAGGTAGGTGACCTGCATGAACGAGTAGTGCATGTATCCGGCATAGGTGAGGCTGGTCGCCCCGACCCACGCCCAGCGGTCGGCGGAGCCGTCCTCCATGTTGCTCATCTCCTCCCAGATGAAGGGCGAGTTGGAAGTGACTTTGTAGACGTTGTGGCAGGGGAACGGCGGGAAAACATCGATGTATGCCGAGGGCCAGTAGGAGGCCGGGACGCGCTCGATCTTGCAGCCGGGCCAGCCGCCGTCGGGGAAACCGCCGACACAGGTCCCCGCATAGGTGGCAATGGTCGGGCTGACGCCGCCGTTGGCGGCCCAGACGTCCACCCCATCGCAGTGCTCCTGCTTTCGCAGCTCGAAGTTGGTCATCTTGTTAAGGGGGAAGAAGTGGATGTGGTAGGCCTGCCCGGCAGCCACGGTGGAGTCGTCGCAGGCGCTCGCGTAGGCGCCGTAGGCGACATAGGTCGTCCTGAGCACGATGGCGGCCTGGTGGGTGAAGTACCGCGGCTGCCCGGCGTGGCCCGTGCCGTTGATGATGCGGGAGCGGCCGTAGGGCAGGATGGATGCGCGGCTCAGCGCCGCGGAACCGGCGTTCACCGACGGCTTCACCCGCGCCTTCCAGCGCAGTTCGAGCGTCATCAGGGGGGGGATGTCCAGTCTCCATGTGAGGATGGTGTTCGCGCCGGAAAGGACCCGCCCGGCCCCGGCGGGGGCGCAGCCCGTGGGGGTCATCGTCCAGCCGACGCACTGGTCGTCCACCCCGTAGCCGGGCGTCCATACGTCCAGCTCGGCCGGCACGGTGTCCCACACGGAAACGTTCCACCATGTTTTTTCGGACGAGTAGTTTTTGATGAAGATGGAATAGGTCATTTCGTCGTCCGGCATGCCGATCTTCCCCGCGAAAAGTATGTCGTTGTCGCCAATCTGCCAGAAAAGGAAGCGCCGGATTACGGTCCGGACTTCCTGCGATACCACGGAGAGAGTGCAGTTGCTGCCGCGCCAGTCCACATGCGCGGTGTTCCTGAGGCGGCTGCCTTCCGGCGCCGCCACGTTGCCGGAGCCGGCCTCGAAGGACTCCCCGTTGCCCCAGTCCACCGTAAGGGCAAAGGTGAGTTCCGAGGTGCGTCCGCCGGTCGGCGATCCGCCGGCGAGGGTCCAGCGGAGCTTCATCGGCGGCCCCGGGTTCGGGTCCCAGAAGGTGTCGGGCGCCGGGGTAGCGCTACCCGGGACGTAATGCGTGTAGGCGGGCTGGGAGTCGGTGACGATGATGTTCGTGTAGGCGTTGGTGCCGGGCCGGCCGTAGAAGACGGTGTATTGCACGGTGTCGCCAGGCGCGGCGAAGTTCGGGCCGTATTTCATCACGTATTCGATGATGGAATCCTTGGCGGTCCCCATGTCGTACCAGGGCGAGATGCACCCGTTGTTGTCACGGACGGAGCCCGGCCATGACGGGTTGTTTATCCAGTTGACCGGGAATCCCATGTTCACCGTGGCCTGGTCGGTGGGGCAGTCATCAATGTCGATATAAATGTCTATGGTGAACGACTGGACGCCCCCGCCGCCCCAGATTGACGGGCATCCGGCAAAGCTGGGGGTGGCGCCCGCCCAGGTCCACGCGGGCCATGCGCCCGATTCCGAGGTGTAGGTGCCGGCGAAGGACATCGTGAGGGTGCCGGAGGAGGTCTTGCCGCCGTCGCAACTGGCGATGGCGTAGACTCCCTTGATGTCCGCGCTGGAGGCGGTTCCGAAATTGGCAATCGTTATATTCGTGATGGTTTCGCTGGCGTATCCGCACCCATCGCAGAGCATGAAGTCGTAGGAGGCGACCCAGGTCTTGGTCCAGTTGGGCCAGAGGTAGGGGACGGCGGCGACGGTGCCGTTGTCCCAGGAGTCGAGGACGCAGCCGTCGGCCCGGGCGGGGGAGGGGCGCAGGCTGGAAGCGAGCAGGAGCGCGGCGAGCGCGGCTCCCGTGGCCTGGCGCAATACGCCGTCCGTTCGCCCGACAATGTGGAAATTCTCACCCGTCATACCCTCTGGCCCTCCAACACCCGAACCCATCCCTTCAACATGATGATACACCCCACCCCTGTTCCTTTATCTGGCCAATAGCTAATGAGCCTCGCATATATCAGTGACATCCCAATCCATTCCCCATAACACTTGTTGCGTCACTGTATTCGGCGAACCTCATTAATAGCCAAAAGCTTCTTGTCAATTTACAGAAACCTTGAAACACACGCAGCCGGATGAATTAACGTAGGCGTCCCGGACGGTCCACCGGAGCCACCGCGTGTTGGCCAGCGGGCTCGACGTCCCCGGGACGCTCGTGAACGTGCCCGGCGGGGTGGTCGTCGTGGCGGTGGAATACCACACCGTCAATCCCGGCGCAGGCGAGGAGGACCAGCACAGCATCGTGCTGGCGACTTGGGGGACATAGGTCGTCCCCATCGGCACCGCGTCCGTTATCATGAAGGAGAACGCCGTCGCTGACGAGATGTTCTGCCAGCACATCTCGAATTGCACCGTATCCCCGGAGGCGGCCACCGTCAGCCGCTTCCGCTTTTCCAGCTTGACGTCCGCCCCCACCACCAGGATGGTTGCGATGCCGATGATGGAGCCGTCCATCGTATCGGCCGCTATGATGGTCTGGAGGCCGAGGACGGTCAGCGAGACATTGAAGAATATTTTCACGCCGCAATAGGTTCCGCAGCCGTTCCAGGTGAAATTGTAGGTATCCATCGCCTTCCCCTCGATCTTCGCCGCCGGATCGGTGGAGGTGAAGGAGGTCGTGCCCGTGTAGTCGGTCCGCGTCCCCCCGGCCGTGTCCATGACCACGACCGTTATCCAGAATGATTGGCCGGCGTATACGACCGGCGGCGCGATGATGTCGTAGTAGGTGCCACGGGAAAGGAAGGGGGCGGTGAAAAACTTTTCCCCATACTTGCAGCAGTTGTACTGGGCGATGCCGTCGCCGGGGTTGCCGCCGGCCAGCACGTTGGCGCGCCAGTTCCGCCGCGCGCCGCCGCTGGGCGGGGACAATGCCTTGAAGGAAATGCATTCGTCGACGTCGTTGGTGGTATAGGTGGCGGAGTATCCGTCGTTGGCCACCATCCGGACCACCATCGTGGTCTTGGGGGCGAAGATGTCTATGCACTGGACTCCGTCGCTGGCCCCGCTGCAGCTGTTGGTGTTGCTCTCGTGCATCCAGAATTCCCGGCCGGCCCGTAGTCCGGGCGGGTCGGAAGAGTGGAGCATGGAACCGCCCGAGAACGAGTAGAAGATGCTGCGCCCGCAGTAGGTCTGGATGGGCCCGCCGCCAGTCAGCACCACCTTGTAAAGCGCGAGCGAGTTGAGGAAGATGCCCGTGTCGTAGCCGGTGCCGTAGATGTGCGGGTTGGCAGCGGCCCCGATGCCGGTATCCACCGTGTCGACAGCCATGGGAATCCACCGTCCGGCTGAACCGACTAGGTCAACCGTCACGCCGAGGGACGGCTGGGGCAGGCTGGGATCGAGCGGGACATACCGGTAGACCTCATAAGTGGCCTTCGCGCCGCCCACGTTGCCCACAATCGCCTGGGCCGGTTCGCCGAGCGGGCCGGCGTACAGGTAGAAGGTGGCGGGCACGGTCGAGCTGACCAGGTTTCCGTTCTCCCGGTTGGGGGCGAGCGTGCCGGAGTCGTTGAATCCTCCGCCCTGGCCGATGGCCGTATAGGCCTTGTGGGCGATAAGCGGCGAGTCGGAGGAGATGATGCGGTAATGGTTGGTTTCCGGGGCGATGAAAACCCACTGGCTCTCGTTGTAGATCATCTTTGAGTCAAGGATGTCCCAGGACAGCGTGCCGGCGTTCCACTCAAACGCGTATACGGTGGTTGGCGTGTCGTCGCGCGTATTAACCAGGTAGAGGTGGTCGACATTGCTCGGATAGGCATAGACACGGGGATATGTGTAAACCGTGTATCCCGCGAAGGACAGGCTGGTCGTTCCGGCAAAGGTGTTGGCGTCCATGCCGTCCGATGGCATGCATACGGCGAGCTCCCAGATGACGGGGGAGTTCGAGACCAGCTTGTGGAGGAAGTTGAAGGGGAAGGCCGGGATGACCGGTCCGGCCATTTCGTTCGGCACATAGCGGGCGGGAGCGCGCTCCGCCTTGCACCCGATTTCCCAGTCGCCTCCGCCGCCGGTCACGCAGGTTCCGGTCATGACGTCGATTTTCGGGCTCACACCGCCGAGGTTCGCGAACGCCGCGCAGGAGGCGTCGCAGGGCGCCGCCGGACAGCACCATTTCTTGTAGAGCGCGAAATTGGTGGCCTTGTTCAGGGGGTACAGCGATATCCAGTATGTCTGCAGTCCTCCGCATTGGACCATTCCGTCGTCGGCTCCCGCGTAGGCCACGTAGCTGTTGTAGGTCGTGCGCAGGACGATGGGAGCCTGGTGGGTGAAAATGCGCGGCTTGCCCGAATGGCCGGTGCCACCCACGATTCTCGTCCGGCCCATTTCAAGGATGGAGGCCCTGTTGAGGACGGTCCCGTTGGCGGGAGCCGATTGCCGGATGCGCGACTTCCAGCGGAGCTCAAGGGTCATGCCGGGGGGCATGTCCAATTTCCAGGTCAGGATGGTGTTGGCGCCGGAAACGACGCGTCCCGCCGCCGCGAAGGCGCAGCCCGATGGGGTCATGGTCCAGCCCGCGCACGGGTCCTCCATGCCGTATCCGGGGGACCAGACGTCCAGCTCGGGGGGTACCGTGTCCCACACGCGGACGTCCCACCAGGTCAGTTTCGGGGAGGTGTTCTTCATGAATATTGAATAGATCATCTCGTCGTCGGGCTGGCCCAGGCGGCCGGCGAACAGGACGTCGTTATCCCCGACCTTCCAGAACATGAAGCGCGCCACGGTGGTTGCCGTCGTGCTGGAAATGCAGCACGCCGCCGTGGGGGCGCAAGTGGACTGGGGAGTCCACGACATGTGCGCCTGGTTCAGCAGGAAGGACCCTTCCGGCGCTCCCACATCGCCCGAGCCGGATTCGAAGGAGTCGCCGTTTCCCCAGTCCACCGTGAGGTTGAAGACAATCCGGCCCGTCGCCCCGCCGGCCGGGTTCAGACCCGGGATGGTCCAGCGCAGTTTCAGGGGGGGGCCATAATTGGGGTCCCAGCCCGAGTCGGGCGTCGTGCCGCCGGGAATCCAGTGCGTGTATGGAGGCTGGGTGTCCGTGATGACCACGGCCGTGGGATTCGTGGTGCCCGGCTTGCCGTAGTAGATGGTGTAGGCCACGGTATCCCCCGGAACCACCTGGTCCCGGTCCGTCGTTTTCGTCACGTAGCGGATGTATTTGTCCGGCGTGGGCGAGGATGACGACGGTCCGGCGTATCCACAGGAATCCCTTATCCCGCCCACGACGTTGAACCGCGGTCCCAGGGCGATGGACGCGCCGTCGGTCGGGCAGGAGCCGATGTCCGCGTAAAGCAGGAGGCTGGGCCAGCACCAGCAGTTGGTGCCGCAGGGGTCGCTGGGCAGGTTGTAGGTTCCCGCCCAGGTCCAGGTCGGCTGGCCGCCCCAGTTGCCCGCAAAGGCCAGGGCCATCTCGGCGGAGGCCGAGCCGCAGTAGTAGCGGAAATACAGGCCGGTGATGTCGCCGCCCGCCCCTCCGGTCGCCGTCCCGTAGTTTGTTATGGTGACTCCACGCAGTGAGCTGGCGGTGCATCCGGAGCAGGTGATGTCGTCGCACTCCCAGAGGTAGAGGTCGGCTATCGGGGTGCGGTACCAGTTGGGGAAGACCGCAAACGGGGCGAACTCCGGGTCGCTGCCGGGATAGACGTCGAGTATCCCGTCGGCCACCGACAGGGAGGGCAGCAGGAGCAGGGCGCCGAGCGCCATGGCGCCCGCCAACCCAGTCCGCCTGCCAAACCGGCTGATTTTCCCGACGCAGTTACCCGTGGAATCCTCCGTCTGCCCGCACCCCTGCCTTCCGCAGCATCCTACCCCCGAATTTCCGGCTTGAAAATGGATTAAAATGGCGTCATATGGACTATCCTGCTTTCCTCGGCTGGCCCGTTGCCCCACCCCGGCGGGATTCTTTCGCAACGCATTACGCCTTTTCCCCGACGCCGCTCGACCAGGCGCACGGATTGTGGGTGACCGAAATGGGTCTGCACCGCTACCACACCCCGATATCGGGAGGTCCCATGAGGCTCAGGCCGATGTGGACCTACCTTTTCGTGGCTGCCGGCGGCGGCTTCGTGCGGGTGGGGGGGAACCAGGGAAGGCTGGAGCCCGGCATCAACCTGCTCCTGCCTCCCTGGCGGTTGCATGCATATGGCAGCGAACGGCCATGGTCGTCAGTGTTCATTCATTTCGGGGGGGTCCGGGCGTCGCGGCTGGTGGGGCGCATTGCCGGGGCTCCCTGGCCGTTGCTGGCCGACCGTGACCCGGCCGGGACTTGGCGGCTCCTCCAGGAAATGATTCTCGAATGCCGGAAGCGGGGGGAGGCGGTCCAGCCCATTCTCTCGGCAAAACTGACGCAACTCCTCATCCGCTTCCGGGAGCAATGGAGGAAGGGAAGCGCGGTCGAAACCCCGGGGGAAGGGAAGGTGTTTGATTCGGTCGAGAAATGGATGCGGGAGAACCTGAAAGGCCAGGTGTCGGTGGCGGAGCTGGCGGCGAAGGCCGGGTTCAGCCCGTCGCATTTTTCCCGGATCTGGAAAAGGCGGACGGGCCGCTCACCGGTTGATTACCTGATCGACCTAAGGCTCCTCCGGGCGCGTGAACTGCTCTCCCAGACGGCCCTTAGCGTCCGTGCCATCGCCGAAAGGACGGGGTTTGAGGACCAGCTGTATTTTTCCAGGCTTTTCCACAGGCGTATCGGCCTGCCTCCGTCAACCTATCGGGAGAATACGCGGCTGAGGTAAGCTGTCAGTTTCAAATCACTTTATCGTGATATTGTCCAGCCAGACGATGCCCTTTTCCTTGCGCCCGTAGCCGCTGAGCGCGAATTGGAAGCTGGTAAGCGGGCCGATTTTCGCGAGGTTCACGGTCTGTTCCTTTTTTTCCTTCTTGGCTTTGCCTTCCTTCTTATTGTTCCAGGTCCACTCGGATTTCCGGAGGTTCAGGCTGAAGGTTTGGCGTCCCGCCTTTTTCAGGAAAAGGTCCTTCGAGCTGTATTCACCGTTCTTCCCCGAGAGGGAGACCCAGCACTTGAGCGGCGGATTGACGGGGGTTCCCTCCGGGACGAGGACTTCGAACGAAAGCGTCCTGGCCTTCGCCTTGCATTCCTTGAACGGTTCGAAGTCGAGCATCAGCATGGGCCATTCGTAGTCGGAAAAGTCCCAGGTTATCTTCAGCCCGCGACCGCCTTTCCCGTCGGGCATCGGGGCCATTTCGCCTCCGACCTTCTCGTTCCAGAAGTCGCAGACATTGGGCCCGTCGTCGGCCTCGAAGTCCTCGATGACCGACGGGAGCTTCATGACGAACCTCTCGTCCTTAACCCCGGAGAAATCGGGGCGGATGACTTTTACGTCCACCTTTTTTCCGTCCACGTCCACCCACAGGTAATGATGGAACGCCTTTGCGGCGTCCTCCGTGTCCAGCTCGCCGCCGCCGCCGCCAGTGATGAATTGGAGGATGCCATGCCGGTAGTCAAGGTCGTATTCGTGGTAATGCCCGGCGAATCCCATCTTCATCCCGGACTTGGCGAGGAGGTCGAGCAGGACGGCCTCCTCCTTCGGGCGGGTGTAGAGGTTCATGTCCCAATCGATGAGCTTGCCGTTGATGTAGGGGCGGAAGAACGGCCGGTGGATGGCCACGAAAACATTGTCATATCTCTCCGTCCGGGAAAGCAGTTTCTTCAGCCACTCCAGCTGTTCGCCGGTTATGGCGTTGGTGTCGGTCTCGGCGTCCAGCGCGATAAACAGGTTGTTCTCGTATTCCCACGAGTAATGCCTCTTGCCCATGTATTCGTCCCAAAGTTTCCCGCTTGCCTCGTCCCAGATATCGTGGTTGCCGACGACATTGTGGACCGGTATGGATTTCAGGGGCGCGATGAGGGAAGCGTATGTCCTCCACATCCTGCGGGATGTGAGCTCGGAGTAGACATAACCGCGGACATGGTCGCCGCATGTCACCACGAAGGCCGGCGCCCGCTTGGCGATGTCCGCGACGATGACGTCCGAGACCCTCGAATACTTGACCAGGTATTCGGGCGGCTGGTTGTCCGCGAACACGGCGAAGGAGAACCGCTTGGCCGCCGCCGGGGATGCCGTGATGAGGAGCCAGAGAAAAGCGGTAAGGGAAAGGAAACGGCCGGTTATGTTCATGCCCACGTGATAGCACAACGCCGCTCCACGGGGAAGGGGGTGGGGGGGCGGAAACGCGGCACGTATGATATACAATATTCTTCCGCGCCGGAGTCAGGCGCCGCGCCCGCCCTGGGGGCGCGAAGGAGTCCCATGAGACACACGATAAGCGTGCTGGTGGAAAACAAGCCGGGCGTGCTCGCCCGCGTGGCGAACATGTTCGCGAGCCGCGGCTTCAACATCGAGAGCCTCGCGGTCGGGGAGACGGAGGACGCGACGGTCTCCCGCATGACCATCGTCTCGTCCGGCGATGACCGGGAGATGGAGCAGATTAACAAGCAGCTGAACCGGCTTGTCGACGTCATCAAGGTCAACGACCTCACGTGCGAGAGGTTCGTCGAGCGCGAGCTCGTCCTCATAAGGCTGGCCGCGGATGGGGAGGCGCGCTCGAAAATCATCGAGCTGGCGGACCTGTTCCGGGCCAAGATAGTGGACGTTTCATCCAAGGCCCTCACCGCCGAGCTTACCGGGGACTCGGGCAAGATCGAGGCGTTCGTGGACCTTGTGAGAACGTTCGGAATCAAGGAAATGGTGCGCACCGGGAAAGTCGCCCTGCCGCGCGCACAACGGGAGAAAAAATAATGAAAACGATCAGGATCGGCGGCGTCGCGGAAAAGGTCATCGAAAGGTCTGATTTCCCGACTGCACGCATGAAGAAGGTGCTGGGCAAGGAAAGGATAGCCGTCCTCGGCTATGGAATCCAGGGCCGGGGCCAGTCGCTCAACATGCGGGACAACGGGCTTTCCGTAATCGTCGGCGAGGACTGGAAGCCGTCCTGGAAGCGGGCGGTCAAGGAGGGATGGAAGCCCGGGAAGAACCTTTTCAGCGTTGAGGAGGCCGCCCGGCGGGGCACCATCAAGATGTACCTCCTGTCGGACGCCGGCCAGAAGCAATACTGGCCGAAGATCCGGCGGACCCTGTATCCCGGGCACGCAATTTACTTCTCCCACGGGTTCTCGATAGTGTTCCGGGACCAGACGGGCGTGGTTCCTCCCCGCTACGCCGACGTCATCATGGTGGCGCCGAAGGGCTCGGGGACGACGGTCCGCCGGCTGTTCGAGCAGGGGCGCGGCATCAATGCCAGCTACGCCGTCCACCAGGACGCGACGGGGCGCGCGCTGGACCGCACGCTGGCGCTGGGAATCGCCATCGGTTCCGGGCACCTCTTCAAGACGACCTTCGAGAAGGAGGTGTGGAGCGACCTGACGGGGGAGCGCGGGGTACTGATGGGCGCCATCTACGGCATCTGGCTGGCCCAGTACCGGGTCCTGCGGCAGATGGGCCATTCGCCGCTCGAGGCCTTCAACGAGACGGTCGAGGAGGCCACCCAGAGCCTCTATCCCCTGATAGGCGAAAACGGGATGGACTGGATGTATGCCAACTGCTCGGCCACGGCCCAGCGCGGCGCGCTGGACTGGTTTCCGCGGTTCCGCGCCGCCACCGAGCCGGTCTTCCGCCGGCTTTACCGGAGCGTCGCCGCGGGCAAGGAAACGGCCCGCGTCCTCAAGTCCAGCGCGAAGGGCGACTACCGCGCCCAGCTGGCCAGGGAGTTGAAGACCATCCGCTCCTCGGAGATGTGGCGCGCCGGCGCGGTGGTGCGTTCGCTGCGTCCGGAGCGCATCGCGGCCAAGAAGCACTGAGGTAAGGGTAAAAATGGGATTGGCGAGGGCGGCCGGCCCCTATCTTGCCTGGACCCTGGCGGCGGCTGGACTCCTTCTTTTGGGATGGCACCTCCTGGGGTGGCGGTTTTTCAGCGCCGCCTTCGCGGTTTCGCTGGTCCTGGCGCTTTCCTTTGTCTGGTTCTTCCGTGACCCCGTCCGGAAGCGCGCGCCGTCCCCGGCGCTGGTGCTGGCCCCCGCCGACGGAATCGTGCACCGATTTCACCGGGGCAACGGGACGCAGACCATCGAGATATTCCTCCGCATCTGGGATGTCCATATCCAGCGCGCCCCCGCCGACGGGACGGTGGAGAGCGTGAGCTATACGAAGGGCGGCTACCTGCCGGCGAACGTCCGGGAAGCCGGGACACGCAACACCCGTTGCGAGATGGTGTTCCGCACCTCCCACGGAAGGATGGTCGTGACCCAGGTGGCGGGGCTGATCGCTCGGAAAGTGGAGTCGTGGGTGCGCAAGGGCGGGAAAGTCAGCCAGGGCGAGCGCATCGGGATTATCCACATGGGCTCGCAGTGCCGGCTGGAGCTTCCTTCCTCCGCGCGCATACTGGTCAGGAAGGGCCAGAAAGTGCACGGCGGGCTCACCCCCATGGCGGAATGGGGGCGCCGCCGGGTGTAAAATAGGAAAAATGAGGGCTTCCAAGCGTCCCCGCCGCGGGGTATACCTGCTTCCTACCCTGTTTACCACGGGCAACCTGGCCATGGGATGCCTCGGAATCGTCCTTCTCCTGGATCGCGGGGAGCGGGCCGCGCTTGTTTGCGCCATCGCCGTCTTCGCGTCCGCCGTCTTCGACATGTTCGATGGGATGGTGGCGCGCGCCACCGGAACCTCAAGCAAGTTCGGCATGGAATACGACTCGCTGGCCGACCTCATCGCCTTCGGCGCCGCCCCGGCCTTCCTTGCCTACGAGTTCTGCCTCAAGGCGCTGGGCCCCGTCGGCGTGGCGGCAACGGTCTGGTTCGTGACTTGCGCGGCCATCCGGCTGGCGCGGTTCAATTCAGCGGAGGAAAACCGCTACGCCGGGTTCAGCGGACTGCCCAGCCCGGCGGCGGCGCTCACCGTCGCCTCGCTGGTTATCCTCGTCGCGTCCGCGTCCCGCTACCCGCTCGCCTCCGACCTCCTGCCGCGGGGCTGGTGGGCCAATGGGGCCACCGCCCCCGCCGTTTCGGTATTGATGGCCCTGCTGGGCTGGCTCATGATAAGCCGCACCCCCTACCTCTCGTTCAAGGGTGTGGACACCTCGCGTCCGCGGCCCCTGCGGGTGGTGCTGGCGGTTGTGGTCTTCCTCTTCATCGCCTGGAGCATTCCGGGGCTCCTCTTCGGCCTCTTCCTCTGCTATGTCTTCCTCGGCCTCATAATGCGGTTCCTGACCAGCGTGCGCTGGGCCGAGGTCGTCGCGCCCGCGCTGGTCGCGTGGGCGGGGAGCATGTCCGGTTCCCGGCGCCCCGCCAACGGCAAGGAACGCAACAATGAGAATCGTTAGGGTATTCGACACCACCCTCCGGGACGGCGAGCAGACTCCCGGAGCGAGCCTCACATCGCGGGAGAAGATGGAGATAGCCCGCCAGCTGGCGCGGCTGAACGTTGACGTTATCGAAGCCGGGTTTCCCGTCACTTCCCGCGGCGACTTCGATTCGGTGGAGTCCATCGCGCGCGAAATCAAGGGCCCGATAATCTGCGGGCTGGCCCGGTGTATTCGCGCCGATATCGAGGCGGCCGGGGCCGCCATCCGCCCGGCCCGCCGCAGGCGCGTGCACACCTTCATCGGGACCTCGCCCATCCACATGAAGACGCAGATGGGGAAGACCCCTGAGGAAGTCATGCGCATGGTCACCCAGTCGGTGAAGCTCGCCCGTAAATACGCGGAGGATGTGGAGTTCTCGCCGATGGACGCGACCAGGAGCGACCTGGAGTTCCTGTGCCGGGTCGTGGCGGAGGCCCTGAAGCAGGGGGCCACCACCATCAACGTCCCCGACACGGTCGGCTATTCCACCCCCGACGAGTTCGGGGGGCTCATCCGGCGGCTGTATTTGCGTGTTCCCGCGCTGCGGGCCGCCACGGTGTCGGTCCACTGCCACAACGATTTGGGGCTGGCCGTGGCCAACTCGCTGGCGGGCGTCGGGCAGGGGGCGGGGCAGGTGGAGTGCTCCATCAACGGGCTGGGCGAGCGGGCGGGGAACGCCTCCCTCGAGGAGGTGGTCATGGCCCTGCGGGTCCGGCGCGCCCTCTTTGACTGCGATACGACCGTCCGGACCGAGGAAATCCACCGGACCAGCCGGCTGGTGTCGCGGCTGACCGGCATCGTGGTCCAGGCCAACAAGGCCGTCGTCGGCGTCAATGCCTTCATGCATTCCTCCGGCATCCACGGCGACGGGGTCATCAAGGGGCGGGAAACCTTCGAAATAATGAGCCCCGAGTCCGTCGGATTGACCGAGAGCCGGCTGATCCTGGGGAAGTTGTCCGGCCGGCACATGCTGGGCAGGAAGCTGGAGGAGCTCGGTATGCCGGTGGATTCCGCGCGGCTTGAGGAGATATACAAGGCCTTCAAGGCCCTGGCGGACAAGAAGAAGAACGTATACGACGAGGACATCATCGCGCTGGCCGAGCCCGCCTCCGGGCGCTCGCTCAACTACCTCGTCCTCGAGGACCTGGAAATCGAGTCGGGGACAAAGAAGGTTCCGGCCGCCGCGGTTACCCTGCGGCGCGGCAAGAAAATCCTGCGGGCTTCCGCCAAAGGCGATGGCCCGGTGGACGCGACCTTCAAGGCCATCGACAAGCTGGCTTGCCTCAAGGTGAAGCTGCTTGATTACGGGTTGCGTTCCGTGACGGCGGGAAGGGACGCACAGGGCGAGGTGACCGTCCGGATCCGTTCGGGCAAGCACGAAGTCATTGGCCGGGGCGCCTCGACCGACATCATCGAGGCCTCCGCGCGCGCCTACCTGAACGCGGTCAACCGCCTGCTGTTTCCGCCCGGCGGGCCCGCCAAGCGGTAGTGCCCGGAACCGGCGTCCAGGCGCGGGTCAGGGGCGAGGCGCCCGCGCTCTTTCGTTCGGCCAAGAAGCGCGGCATCGCCTTCCTCGAACTGCGGTCCCGCGAAACCTCGCTGACTTCCGTGGTGGTTCAGGACGGCATGGTGGACCGGCTGGGCGCGCCGCGCTCCCGGGGGGTCGCCGTCCGCGCCATGGCCCGCGGCCGCTGGGGCTTCGCCTCCACGTCCGACTTCTCGCCTTCCGCCCTGCGGGGTGCCGTCGAGGCGGCGTGCGACATGGCGAAAAACCTGCCGGCTGGCGCGCCGTTCTTCGTCCCGCCCCCGCCGCACGCCGACATCCGGGCGGAATCCTCCGTTCCCATGGTCCGCGACCCGCGCGAGGTGCCTTTGAGCGAGAAGGTGAAGCTGGTCGCCCGGCAGGAGGCGGCGGCACGGCGAGTCCCGCGCATAGTGCACACGCTGGTGGGGTACAGCGACGAGGTTACGGAGCAGGTGGTGCTTAATTCCTGGGGGCTCGACGTCTCGACCGGCATGGTGCGGACGCGCCTGCGGACCTTCACCGTGGCTTCGGACGGGCGCGAGCGCCAGCCCGCGTGGGAGTCGCGGAGCGCCATCGGCGGGTACGAGGAGATGGAGGGGATGGACCCCGCCGGCTTCTCGGTCAAGGCGGCGAAGCGCGCCGTTTCGCTCCTGCGCGCCTCGCCGTGCCCGGCGGGCGTGTTCGACGTGGTCATCGACCCCCTGGTGACGGGGCTCCTCGCGCATGAGGCGTTTGGCCACAATTGCGAGGCTGACCTGGTCCTGTCAGGGGAGTCCATCCTGGAGGGGAAGGAGCACACGCCAGTGGCTTCCCCGCTGGTTTCCATAGCCGACGACGCCACCATCCCCGGGAAGCACGGCACCTACGCCTACGACGACGAGGGCTCTCCGGCCCAGCGGAAGATGCTGGTGGACCGGGGGAAGCTGAACGGGTTCATGCACGGGCTGGAGACGGCCTCCCGGCTCGGGGTGCTTTCATCGGGCAACTGCCGGGCGCAGGACCACCAGTGCGTGCCCATAGTGCGGATGAGCAACACCTTCATCCTGCCGGGGGCGGACGATTTCAAGGGAATGGTCGCGCGCATCCGGAATGGCCTCTACCTCAGGGGGGGCGACTGGGGTTACGTCTTCGTGGAGAAGGGGCAGTTCACCTGCAATTGCGAGGAAGGCTGGCGCATCCGCAACGGCCGGCTTGCCGAGCACCTGCGCAACGTTTCTTTCTCCGGCATGACGCTGGAGGCGCTCAAGAAAGTCGAGGCGGTCAGCCGGGAATTTTCGCTGGGGCTGGGCGGGATGTGCGGGAAGAACGGGCAGGGGATGCCGGTGGACGCGGGAGGGCCGTACCTGGCCATCCGGAAGGTAGTGGTGGGGGGACAGAAATGAGGGGCTTGGTGCCGGAAATTTTGGGGGCAGGTTTTGTGGGAACCTCCCTCTCGTGGGGCGCAGGAGCGCCCGCGGCTAGCGGTATATTCACTGGACGGTGCGCCTTTGGCGCACTGGCCGGACGCGAGCGGGAGAGGGAGTCAGTGCTGGAAAGGGTGAGGGGTTTGGAAGGAAGATGTTGGGATTCTGGTTCGGGGCTCCAATACCCTCACCCTACCCTCTCCCCTTCGGGGAGAGGGTACAGATGGACCGGATGGCTGTTGGGAGTTTTGCTCATTTTGATTATTTCTGGTCAGGGGCAGGCGGGGCCCGGCACCGGGTTCGGGGAGTCGCTGAGGCTCCAGGGGAACGCGCCGCAGGCGGCGACGGCGGGGCTTCCGCTGGAGACCTACTACAACGCCGACATGGAGATATACACCGACCAGTCATACCTCACGGCCGGGACGCGCTGGGTGGGGATTGGCGGCGAGGTGGCGCTCTTCTCGGTGCTGCGGCTGGGGTTCGAGGGCATCGATGTCCGGACCGGGGATGTCCCGCAGACGGTCGAGCAGTCCGACGGTTCGTTCGGGGGGGAAATCGGCCGGACGAACGCCTACGAGACGGGCTGGCGCGGGCGCGCGCAGTTCGATGCCAAGGTCCCGGGCGGGTTCCTCGTCGCCGGGCGGGTGGAGGTGGAGCAGCTGACGCAGGACGTTTCCGGCGACCGCGGGACCGGTATGGGCGTGGTTGCCTCGGCCTTCGGCGCGTTGCCCATGGGAGAAGCCTGGGGCGCGCTGGCCTGGGCGTCGGGCGGTCCGTTCGGCACCGGAGACGGGGCGTCCTTTGCCTCGTCCGTGCGCGTCGGCGGGGGAGTGGAATGGCGCGGCGGCCTGGGGCTGGTGGGCGGCGCCGAGGGCCTGCGCGCCGGGGCCGAGGCGGAACATTACAACGAATCCGTGACCAATGTGGGCGGCGGGCTCATCTACTGGTTCGGGGGGCCGGACCGGGACGGCCAGGGAGCGCGGCTGGTCCTGCGGGGCGGATTCCGCGCCGCCCCGGATTCCGTGGCCCCCGCCGGGGCGCGGTTCGGCATCGGGTTTGTCCTGCGGGACGAGACCGGGGTGGGATGGGGAGCCGACTATGCCTACGTTCCCTTCGGCGACCTGGGGGCGCTTCACTATGTCGGCGCCCGGATAAAGCTGGGCGGCGGCTTCCTGCCCTTGCCGGGCCGGAGTTCCGGGCTGATGGAGGGCGACTGATGACAGGAAAAAGAACGAGGCCTTTTACAATTCGCACCCTCGCCCCACGCGCAGCGGGGGGTTATGCCCTCCGCGAAGCGGAAATAAATATAAAACCGATAGCATCGCCGAGCTTGGCGAGGCCCGAGGGGAGGGTGAGGGGGAAATAGAATCCATGGGAATTATTCATAGATGACTTCGGGAGAATTGAAGTCTCTGGCCGAGAAAGCCCTCCGGGAAGCGCATAAAGCGGGCGCCCGGCACGCCGAGGCGTTCGTGTCGGCCTCCGACTACCGCGAGGTGGAAATCGAGAAGGGCTCCATCAAACGGGCCAGCGTCATCAGGGACGAGGGGGTGGGCCTGCGCGTGCTCATGAAGGGCGGCGTCGGGCAGGCCTCCACCGTGGACCTCTCGACCGCCGGGATACGCGTCGCGGCGCGCGACGCGGTCCGCATCGCCCGGCTGTCGCGGGGCGACCCGAAATTCACGAATTTCGCCCCGGCGCGCCGGGTTTCCGCCGGCAACCTGCGCCGGTTCGATCCTACGCTCGCCGCGCTGGCGCCGGGATGGCTGGCTGCGACCGTGGGGAAGTGCCTGGCCGAGGCGAGGCGCGCCGACCGGCGGACGGTCCTTAACGGCGGCGCCGTGCTGGGAATCGGCGGATGGTGGGTGGCCAATTCCGAGGGCGTTTCCACGGGCTGTAACGGGACCATCGCCCAGGCCGCGTTCACTGCGCTCCTGCGCCGCGGCGAGGACGCCGGCACCTTCTCTGATTTCTCCGTTTCCCGTTCGCTGGAGGGGTTCCATCCGGTGGAGGCCGCCCGGAAGGCCGCCGCCGGGGCCTCCCGCTATCTCGGCTCGCGCACGATCGGGACCACGACGCTCCCGGTCATCCTGGGGCCGCTGGTCACGGGGGAACTCCTTTCCGGCGTGGCTTGGGCGGCGAACGCCGAGTCAGTCCAGTTCAAGCGCTCGTTCCTTGCCGGGAAGAAAGGGGAGGCCATCGCCTCGACTCTCCTCACACTGGAGGACGACGGGCTCGTGCCGGGCGGCGTGATGACCGCGGAAACGGACGCCGAGGGCGTGCCCAAGCGCAGGATGACCCTGCTCGAGGCCGGAAGGCTTTCCTCCTATCTTTACAATATGTCGTCCGCCATGAAGGACGGCGTGGAGTCGAACGGCCACGGGGCGCGGGGAGGATTCGCGGGCGGCGTGGGAATCGGAACGAACAATCTGCGGCTCCGTCCCGGCCGGGGGACGGTGGCGGAACTCATTGCAGACACAAAAGAGGGCATCTATCTCGAAAATGGCTCCCTCGCCCCGCATGGGGTCACGGGCGCGGTCTCCACGACCCTGGACTTCGGGTTCAAGGTGGAGCGCGGCAGGCTGGCCTATCCGCTCAAGACCACGATGGTCGGGGGGCAGGTGCAGGAATGGCTGAAGGCGATTGACCGCGTGACCGCGGAGGGGCGCGAGGACGCGGGGCAGTGGATGCCCGCCATCCGCATCCCGGGCGTCCGCGTCGCGGGGGCGGGTAAAGGCAAGTAACTCCTGGCTGGCGTGGGGCCTCCCGGCGCATTCGGTTTTTCTTGCCGCTGGGTAACACGGTAATTTCTTTTGATGGGTGCTCGGGGCGGGCTTCTTCGACACGCTCGTCGCGCCCCACCGCGGCGCGACGAGCTCCGCTGCCGACCTTGGCCTCACGCCATCCGCAAAGCGGATGGCGTACCGTGGCCGGCCATTCTCCGTCGCACGCTTGGCCGGGAGGACCCGGCGCGCGTAGTGGTCGGGGCATTATTTAGGCGGCTTTCGCCGTTGCGCGAGTGAGGACCGGGCGGCGACTACGAATCGGTCGGCAGAGGGTCTGCGAAGCCCGCCCGCTCGCCCCCATTATGTGAATATCCGGTGATCTGCCAACCCCTTTCGGGAAAGGTGGTTGGGCAGTAGAATATCCCTGCCAGTTATGCGGGCATCCCCAATAAGGCCAACGGAAAAGTGATTGAGCGGGGGGAATTCGCTGGCGAAGGAGGGCAGGAACAGGCATGGGCATGACGGTCACCGAAAAGATACTCGCGGCGCACTGCGGCAGGAAGGCCGTGGAGCCGGGGGAATTCATCATGGCGGGGGTGGACCTCGCCATGGGGAACGACATCACCGCGCCCATCTCCATCGAGGAGTTCGGGAAGCTGGGGGTGCCGGTGTGGGACCGCGAGCGCATCGCGCTCATTCCGGACCATTACCAGCCCGCGAAGGACATCCGTTCGGCCAACCTGCTGAAGCAGATGCGCGATTTCGCCCGGAAGCACAAAATCAAGCACTGGTACGAGGTCGGCGATGCCGGCGTGGAACACACCCTCCTGCCGCAGAAGGGGATGGTCATCCCCGGCGACCTCGTCATCGGGGCGGACTCGCACACCTGCACCTACGGCGGGCTGGGCGCGTTCTCCACGGGCGTCGGCTCGACCGACCTGGCGGCCGTCTGGGCCACCGGGGAAATCTGGCTGAAGGTGCCGGAGTCCATGAAGTTCGTCTACACGGGGAAGCCCGCGCCATGGGTGTCGGCCAAGGACATCATCCTGGAGGTCATCGGCCGCATCGGGGTGGAGGGCGCGCTCTACATGGCGATGGAGCACACCGGAGAGGCGGTCAAGCACATCTCCGTGGAGGGGAGGCTGACCGTGTGCAACATGGCCATCGAGGCAGGCGCCAAGAGCGGCATCTTCGAGGCCGACTCGGTGGCGCAGGCCTATTCGCGCGCCCGGAGCGGCCGGGAACAGTCGGTCCATCGCAGCGACCCGGACGCGAAATACGCGAAAACCGTCGAGGTGGACACCGCGAAGATGGAGCCGGTGGTGGCCTGCCATCCCCTGCCCTCGAACACGAAGAAGGTCGGGGAGCTGGCGGGAATGAGGGTGGACCAGGTCTTCATCGGCTCGTGCACCAACGGGCGCATCGAGGACCTGCGCATCGCCGCATACATAATGAAGGGGAAGCATGTCCACCCCGATTGCCGTACCGTCGTCATCCCGGCCACGCCGGAGGTCTTCAGGCAGGCCATGAAGGAGGGGCTCATCGACGTGTTCATGGACGCCGGGTGCTCGGTCCAGTCGTCCAACTGCGGGCCCTGCCTGGGCGGCCACATGGGCGTGCTGGCGGACGGCGAGAAATGCGTTTCCACCAGCAACCGGAACTTCACGGGGAGGATGGGGAGCCCCAAGTCGGAGGCCTACCTGGCCAGCCCGTCCGTGGCCGCCGCTACGGCCGTCAAGGGTACCGTCGCGCACCCGCGCGAGGTGGCGGGCGAGCCGCCGGAGGTTAAGTAGCCGTGGCTTTCGAGGGACGCATCCACAAGTTCGGTGACAACATCAACACCGACCTCATCATCCCGGCGCGGTACCTGATTACGACGGACCCGGCCGAGCTGGCGGCGCACTGCATGGAGGACGAGGACCCGGATTTCCCGAAGAAGGTGAAGAAAGGTGACATCATCGTGGGCGGGAACAACTTCGGCTGCGGGTCGTCGCGCGAACACGCGCCCATCGCCATCAAGGCGGCGGGGGTGTCAGTGGTCATCGCTGGTTCGTTCGCGCGCATCTTCCTGCGCAACTCCATCAACATAGGACTGCCGATTATGGAGTCCCCGGAGGCGGTCGGGGCGCTGAAGGCGGGCGATAGCGTGAAGGTAGATTTGGAAAAAGGGACAGTTGAGACGACGGGCGGGAAGAAATTCTCCGCGCGGCCGTTCCCGCCCTTCATGCTGGAAATCATCAAGGCGGGCGGGCTGATGAACTACGTAAGAATGAAAAAGGGGGTGAAGTGAAATGAAATCCTACAGGGTTGCGGTGATGCCCGGCGACGGAACGGGGCCGGAAGTGGTGGCGGAGGGAATGAAGGCCCTCAACGCGGCCGCTTCCGCCGAGGGCTTCAAGCTGGAGACGCAGTCCTTCGATTTCGGCGGGGAGCGCTACAAGCGCACCGGCGAGACCCTGCCGGATTCCGCGGTGGAGGAGATGGGGAAGTTCCAGGCCATCTATCTCGGCGCCATCGGGCATCCGGATGTGAAGCCGGGCATCCTCGAGCAGGGCATCCTGCTGAAGCTGCGCTTCGCGCTGGACCAGTACATCAACCTGCGGCCGGTGAAGCTCTACCCCAACGTGGACTGCCCGCTGAAGGACCGCAAGCCGGAGGACATCGACTTCGTGGTCGTCCGCGAGAACGTGGGCGGCATCTACACGGGAATCGGGGGAGTCGACCGGAAGGGGTTTCCCAACGAGACGGCCATCCAGGTCATGAAGTACGACCGTTTCACTGTGGACCGGTGCCTGAAGTTCGCCTTCGAGGCGACGAGGAAGCGGAACAAGAAGATGAAGCTCACGCTGTGCCACAAGACCAACGTGCTCGTCTACACGGGTGACCTGTGGATGCGCGCGTTCGAGGAGATGGGGAAGAAGTCCTACCCCGACGTGAAGCTCGACTACGCCCACGTGGATGCCACGTCGATGTGGATGGTGAAAAACCCCGAGTTCTTCGACGTCATCGTGACGGAGAACCTGTTCGGCGACATCATCACGGACCTGGGCGCGCAAATCCAGGGTGGGATGGGCATCGCGGCCGGGGGGAACCTGAACCCCGAGGGCGTTTCGATGTTCGAGCCCATCGGCGGTTCGGCGCCCAAATACACCGGGAAGAACGTCATCAACCCGCTCGCGGCCATCCTGGCTGGCGCGATGATGCTGGAGCAGCTGGGTGAAGCGAAGGCGTCAGCGCGTATCGAGAACGCGGTCATCCGGGCGCTCACCGAGGGCAAGTTCAAGAGCATGTCCGCGGGAAAGATGGGGATGGGAACGAAGGAAGTCGGGGACCTGATAGCGAAGTATTCGGCGTAGCTCGGGCCAACCCGCGGGATCACCCTCTTCTTCACCCTCGCCCCTCCCGGGGAGAGGGTGGGGTGAGGGGCAAGAGATTGGGAGGCTTACCTTTGCGTTTGGTTCCCCTCACCCATTCCCTCTCCCCGCCCAGGAAGGCGGGGAGAGGGTCAGGAACAAGAGGAGTATGCTTGAAGGGTAATTACATGAAACACAAAAGCCAACGGGTGTCGGGAGTGCTTTACGCGGGGGGACGGCGGAGGAAGCTGTTCCTGCGCGACGACAGCGGGCGGGAATTCCCCGTCGGTCCCCGGCTGACGATGCCTGCGTTCCCGGGAGACCGCGTGAAGGCGGAACTGGTGACGCCGGAATGGGTGCGCTTCCGGCACGGGCGCCGCGGGAACCGGCCCGCGCCGGTCGAGGCGCAAATCGTCGAGGTGGTGTTCCGTGGCCGCGGGACCATCATCGGGAAATACCACACGACCAAGAGCCGCGCCTGGCTCGCGCCGCGCGACGCTGGCGCGGTGGCGCCGCTGGAAGTGGAGGTGCGGCCCGACGTGCCGGAGGGCGCGACGGTGGCGGTGGAGGTGGGGCGCCACCCGGGCATCTTCTCCGGGAAGATTACCGCGGTGTGGAAGGACCCCGACGACCCGCGCGCCGTGCTCGAACAGGTAGTATACGAGCGCGAACTCCCGCGCGAATTCCCGGAAGCGGTCCTGGCGGAGGCCGCGGCGTTTCCGGAGGAAATCCCCGCAGATGAAGCGGCTGCGCGCCGGGACTTGCGCAAATTGGAGGTCGTCGTCATCGACCCGGCCGATGCGAAGGACCACGATGACGCGGTTTCCTGGGAGCCGCGCCCCGGCGGCGGCGGCCGGCTGGGTATCCACATCGCGGATGTTTCATGGTTCGTCCGTCCCGGGACCGCGCTGGACGCGGAGGCGATTGCCCGCGGCGTCTCGGTTTACCTGCCCGACCGGGTCCTGCCCATGCTTCCGCCACGCCTTTCCGGTGACCTTTGTTCACTCTTGGAGGGTCGTGACCGGCTGGCGCGCACTGTCTTCATAGATATGGACGCGGCCGGGAAGGCGACTGGAGGCGAGATATGCGCCAGCGTCATCCGTCCCGCGTCAGGGATGTCCTATGACGGGGTGTGGGAAATTCTGGAGGGGCGCGACAACCGGCATCCCCGGGCTGGGACCCTGCGTGCCATGGACGCCATCGCGACACGCCTCCGCGCTACGCGATTCGAAAACGGGAGCCTCGACTTCGACTTGCCCGAGACGAAGGTAATCCTGGATACGAAAGGGGAGCCAGTGGAGATTGCCCTGCGCCGGACGAACCGTGCGCACTGGCTCATCGAGGAGTTCATGATTGCGGCCAACGAATGGACGGGCAAGACGCTCCTGCGGCGCGGGACGGGAATCTGGCGCGTCCACGAGCCGCCGGAAATGGACGACATCATCGAGCTGGAGGAGTTCCTTGCGGGGTTCGCCGTAAAGCTCCGGCGCGGGTCCAAGTCCAAGGATCTTGACCCCCGCGATTTGCAGGCAGTCCTGGCGAAATTCAAGGGGACACGCGAGGAATACGTGGTACACCGGAAGGTCCTGCAGGCGCTGAGGCTGGCGGTGTATTCCGAGCGCAACCTCGGGCACTTCGGGCTGGCGCTGGACTGTTACACCCACTTCACCTCGCCCATCCGCCGCTACGCCGACCTCGTCGTCCACCGCCTGCTGGCCACGGAAGGCCACGCCCCCGCCCCTTACCATTCACGGCGGCTGGCGGAGATAGCGCACGGAATTTCGGAGCTGGAGCGCCGGGCGGAGGACGCCGAGCGCGAGTGCGTCCGGCTCATGGTCCTGCGCTACCTCTCGAAAAAGGTTGGGGAGACGGTGGAGGGGACGGTCTCACGGCTGGAGAAGTTCGGAGCGTTCATGGAAATCGACGGGATGGGGCTGGAGGGTCTCCTGCGGGCGGATGACCTCGCGGGAGGCCGGTTCCGCGTGGCGCACGACGGGCTTTCGATGCGGGCGCACCGCTCGGGCACGATGGTACGGGTGGGGCAGAGGGTAAAGGCGACCATTGTCCGGGTGGACCTGGTGACGCGGCAGGTGGACCTGGTCCCGGAGGAGGACTGAGGAATGAATTCTATGGCTACAGGTGAATACGAATTCGATGGGGGCGGTCAGGTCCTTCGCGGACCGTTCGGCGCCGTAACCTTGCATGCGCCTCACTGCGAGCCTGGCTTGCCATCAGAAGGCATCCTCCGTCGTCCTGAGCGAGCGGAGCGATTCGAAGGACGACTCCGGACCGTCAGGCTCAGCTCCGCTCCGGACCTGACGCGCCCCCACCGTCGAGTTGGATTATCATGAGCCCAAAGGATAAACCCGGCGAGAAGCTGGTCGCCACGAACCGGAAGGCGCGGCAGTTCTACGACATATCCGAGAAGGTCGAGGCGGGCATCGCGCTTTTCGGCTCGGAGGTGAAGTCGCTCCGGGCCGGCCAGGTTGACCTCAGGGACAGCTACGCCGACGTGGAGAGGGGGGAGCTCTTCCTGCACAAGCTCCACCTGACCCCAACCGGCTTTTCCCCCTTCGCCCCGGCGCCGGAGCGGAAGCGGAAACTGCTGGTCCGCCGGGAGGAGCTCAGCCGGCTCGCGGGCAAGATATCCCGGCAGGGCATGTCGCTGATTCCCCTGAGGCTGTATTTCAGCCCCCGCGGCTGGGCGAAGGTCGAACTGGGGTTGGCCAAGGTGATACGGAAGGGGGACCGCCGGGAGGCCATAAAGAAGCGGGAGGCGGAAAAGGAGATGCGGCGGGTCCGCTGGGGTTGACCCCGTCCGGGCGGCGGGGTTAGAATCCCCATAGAATCGTTGGAATGAACAGCCCAAGGAGTTTGCCCTGAGAGAGCCCATCATCCTCGTTGTCGATGACGAAGAGGAGACGTGCAACTTCGCGGCGGCTACTTTGCGCGACTTGGGCCAAGTGCTCACGGCCCGCACCGCCGCCAGTGCACTAAAGCTGTTCGCCCAGCACGAGGTTGACTGCGTCGTGCTCGACCAGGTGTTGCCGGATATGGACACCCTGACTTTCCTTGGCCGCCTGGGCGAGGCCGTGTGGCCCCCCGGCGTGCTCCTCCTTGCGTCGCTTCCGCAGTCCGGCCAGGTAATGGCGGCGCTCGGCCGGGGCGCGGACGGATACCTCCCCAAGCCCGTCGCCGCGCCGGAGCTTCGCGCGTTCGTCCTGCGCGTCCTGGAAAGGCATTTCCGTGGCCGCGGCCTCGCCTTCCTCAGCGAGGCCCTTGATGACATGGCACCGGCCCTGCTCGCGGGAAAGAGCGCGGCCATCGGGGGCGTGAGGTCTCTGGTGGCAAACGTGTCGGCCGCGGACAATTCCGTGCTCATCTCGGGGGAAATCGGGACCGGCAAGGAGACGGTGGCGCGGGCCATCCATCTGGCCGGGGAGCGGAGGGGCAAGCCGTTCGCCTTGGTGCGCTGTTCCTACCGCAAGGGCGACGAGTGCCGCCTCGACCTGTTCGGGGAGGAATCGCCGTCCCATCCGGGAGGCAAGCGGCGCATCGGGAAGTTCGAGTATGCCGCCGGCGGCACCATATTCATCGAGGACGTGGATTGGATGCCGATGGTCGCCCAGGCCAGCCTCGTTTCCATCATCCAGGACAAGTGCGCGGTGCGGGACGGCGGGCGGAAGCCGTTCCCCATCGACGCAAGGATAATCGCCTCGACCACCCGCGACCTGCGCGAGGCGGTCGCGCAGGGAACCTTCCGGCAGGACCTTTACTGGCGGCTGGCCGTGGTCAGCGTGGCCCTCCCGCCCCTGCGCGAACGCATGGAGGACCTTCCCGACCTGCTGGCGCATTTCTTCGCCCAGCATGCGTGCCGTTACGGGCGGGGAGCACCCGAGATTGCCCCCGAGGCGCTGGCTTTGCTGGAGTCGTACCAGTGGCCCGGAAACCTGGACGAGCTTGACCAGGTGGTCCAGCATATCCTGCGCTCGTCCGATGGAAGCACGATTGACAAGGAGAACCTCCCGATGGAGCTGCTGATGGCCAGCCAGGTGCGGGCGCTGGCCGCCACCGGCGGGGAAGGAGCGGAGGGCGAGGAGGGAGCCCTGCGGCACGCGAGGCAGGAATTCGAGCGCCTTTTCATCCTCCGGGTCCTCGACCAGTATGGGGGCAACCAGGTGAAGGCGGCCAAGGTGCTGGGGGTCCACCGGAACACCCTGATAAACAAGATGAACGAGTTGAACCTGCGATACGCCGCCGGAAGGCCCAGGAAGCGCTGGCTGGAGGCCGATTCCAGCAAGGCTTGACCCGGGAGGGGGCGCGCGATACATTTGTTCAACCGGAGAGTCTAAACCAATGGATAACGAAAAGTATTTCACGAAAAAAGTCCAGGAGATAATCAGGGAGATTGAGCGCCACAAGTGGCTGGAAAGCGAGAAGGTCGGCCACGACATTGGCGGGAACCGCGCGGCGCTCGACTGGCTGGAACGGCACTACGAGCAGTGGAAGAGAAGCAGGGGCTACGCCTGAGGCGCCCTGCGGAATGAGCGGAAGGGGGTAAACACGGCGAAAATGGCCAAGCCGGCACAGTCAGTGCGCGCCAGGGAAACCCAGCGCCTGCGCAGCCTCATGGTCGCGGAACTGCGGAGACTGCGTATAAGCCCCAAGGAGAGGATGCGGCTCATCAACCGGTTGAAGGAAACGGCGGAACGCGTCCGAACCCAGCAGGAGAAAATCAGAACCTCGGAACGGACCACTGGGTTCACGCTCGAGGAACTCAAGAAGGTGGCCCGCACCTCCGGCGGAAACGGGTACCGGAGGAAGATTCCCCGCCACATCCACATCACCGGCGAAGAGCTGTGTGAGCGTGCCCGCGAGGCAGCGGAAGCGGCGAAATCCCTTAAGCAGGTGGAGTCAGAGACCCGGATGCGCATCTCCGAATTCGAGCACCTTGTCCGCGACCTTGCGGATGGGGAGGCCCAGGCGCTGGAGTCCCGCAAGAAACTGGTCGAGGCGAACCTGCGCCTCGTGGTCTCCATCGCCAAGAAATACACGAACCGCGGGCTGTCGTTCCTCGACCTCATCCAGGAGGGGAATATCGGCCTGATGAGGGCCGCGGAGAAGTTCGAATACTGGCGCGGCTACAAGTTCTCCACCTACGCCACGTGGTGGATACGGCAGGCCATAACGCGGGCCATCGCCGACCAGGCGCGCACCATCCGGATCCCGGTGCACATGATTGAGACCATCAACAAGCTCATCAAGACCACGCGGGAGCTCGTCCAGCACCTCGGGCGCGAGGCGACGCCGGAGGAGATTGCGGTCAGGATGGAGACCACCCCTGACAAGGTCCGGCAGATAATGAAGATAGCCCAGGAGCCCATCTCGCTCGAGACGCCCATCGGGGAGGAGCGCGACAGCCACCTGGGCGACTTCATCGAGGACAAGGAGGTTGTCTCGCCGGCCAACGCGGCGGCCTATATGCTCCTGCGGGAGCAGGTGGAGCGCATCCTGAACTCGCTCAAGGACCGGGAGGCCGAGGTCCTGAAATTGCGCTTCGGCCTAGGGACCTACGCCCGTCCGCACACGCTGGAGGAGGTCGGGGCCATCTTCAAGGTGACCCGCGAGCGCATCCGGCAAATCGAGGCCAAGGCCCTGCGGAAGCTCCGCCATCCCTCGCGCTCCCGCGTCCTCCGTAGTTTTCTTACCACTGCATAGCCGTATTGGCCGGATGGCTGCGCCCCCTCTCCCCGAACCTTCGACGGGCTCAGGGTCCAGGGGAGAGGGCGGGGGGTGAGGGAAGCGGAGAGAAAAGCCGGGAGAATACCAGGAGGAATATAATTCGATGCTCATTGGCGTACTAATCGGGGCGGTGGTTGGCATTACGCTGACCGTATACATAATGAAAAGGCGCCTCGCGCTTTACCGGGACGCCCGTGACGGGCTCCGCCCCTACGCGGAACGGCTCCGCGACCTCCAGGATTTCTGGTACGAGGGAACGGGCGACCCGTTCCTAATCGTGGACGCCGGGGCGAACGTGAAATCGCTGAATCCCTCGGCGCGCCGCCTGCTGGGATTGGCGGCGGAGCCGGTGGCGGGGCGTCCGCTCTCCGCTTTCCTGCGCGAGGACTGCGAAGCTTTTGCGGTGGTCCGCGGAACCCTGGAGTCCGGCGTGGCGGTATACCGCAAGGAAGTGAAGGTCAGGCCGGTCCGCACGCCGGAAACCGCGCGTGAAGTAACCATCCGGCCCGTCGATAATCACGGTACCCGCGAGGCGTGGGTATTGATTAGAGCAATGGGAGGATAAGACGGGGAGGTTGGCCATGGGGAGCGAACTCCCCGCTTGGACTTGAATGCAGGACCGATATGTTTACAATAAATCCCGATGAAAATCCGGGATATATTGGCCGCGCTCCGCAAGGATGGTTGGTATCTTGTCATGACCAGGGGAAGCCACCGACAATACAAACATGCGGTAAAATCAGGACGGGTGACCGTAGCGGGGCGTCCGGGCGATGAGCTCGCGCCGGGTACCTTGAGCAGTGTTTTAAAGCAGGCCGGCCTGAGGAAGCCGGATAAGGAGGAACGATAGAGATGAGCCGGCGGTATCTTGTAATCATCGAGAAGGCCTCGCGGAATTATTCGGCCTATTCGCCGGACCTTCCGGGCTGCATCGCTACCGGTCGCACCCAGCGGGAGACGGAAATCCGCATGCGGGAAGCCATCGAGATTCACCTGCGTGGCATACAGGAGGATGGGCTTCCAATTCCGGAGCCTATATCCACCGCGGAGTTCGTGATGGCCCGGGTGTCAGCTGGTGGCCGATTGCAGGGGCTAGTCAGGCAGGCCATCTAATCGCCGGCCCGGTAGGCAAGGATATCATTGTAATAATGGGCGGCTAACTCAGCGGCGAGAGTGCCATCCTCACACGATGGAAGTCACAGGTTCGAATCCTGTGCCGCCCAAGTCCTTGAAACGTTGTTACGCATGTGATCGCCTCTCCCTTTGGCGACGGGGTGAAAATCCCGATGTTGTGAAAGTGTTCCGCCAATCAGTGCTGGTAATTGGAATGAACCAGCACTTCCGCGGTTACGCCGTCTTATTGTTGAAGCGGCACATCCGGGAGCCGCACCAGCTTCCACCCCGGGCGCGGGCGGAGCTTTTCGCCGAACTCATGCGCGCGGGGCGCGCCGTCTGGCGCTGTTTCAAGCCATGGAAACTCAACTATGCCTGTCTCGGAAACGAGGTTCCGCATGTCCATTGGCATATCGTTCCACGCTATCGAAAGGGTCCGCCCCCTTGGCTCGTAAGGGAGTTCCGCAAAGGAAAACCGGCAACCGAGGCCGTTCGCAGGCTGTTGGCGGCGCGTTTGCGGCGTTTCGTCTAGCCCGCTGCGTCTGGGAAATGAAGACATTCAAGCTGACCCTGGAATACGACGGGACGGATTTCTCCGGATGGCAGAAAAATCCGGGGAAGCGGACGGTGCAGGGGGAGCTGGAGAAAGCGCTGGCAAAGCTGGCTGGCGGGCCGGTCGCCACGACCGGGGCGGGCCGGACCGACACTGGAGTGCATGCCGCCGGACAGGTGGTGAGCCTGGAGATGGAATGGGAGAGAGGGGAGATTCGCCTGCGTTCAGCCATGAACGCGAACCTGCCAGTTGATTTGTCGGTGCTCGAGGCCCATGAGGTCCACCGGGGTTTCGACGCCCGGCGGGACGCCGCATCCCGTTCCTATCGTTACACCTTCCTGGTATTACCGGTGCGTTCGTCCCTGCGGGAAAGGCAGGCCTACCGGGTGGAGCGCCGGCCCAACATGGCCATGATGAGGAGTGCCGCCGCGTTGTTCCGGGGGGGGCATGACTTCGCCGCCTTCTGCCGCGGCGGGGGGGAGGGGGGAACGCTCCGCCATCTCTCCCGTTGCACCCTGTCCCGGCAAGGGGGGTATCTCCGCCTTGATTTGGAGGGCAAGTCGTTCCTCCGCCATATGGCCAGGTCCATTGCTGCCGCCGTCCTGGCCGCCGGGCAGGGCTGGCTTGATATTGGGCGTATCCGGGCGGCCCTGGCCGGGGGCTCCCGGCGTGGGCTCCCGCCCATGCTTCCCGCCCGGGGATTGATGCTGACCGGGGTGTGTTATTTGGGTGAGCGGAAAAGGATGATGTTGTAGTTCATCCGGCAGCTTCCGCCCCCTCCTCTCCCATCTGACTGGGTAAGGGTGGATATTCTCCCTTCTCCACTGAACCCTGGGCCTGTCGAAAGGGGGGGAGGAGGGTGGGGTGAGGAGGGGAGCAATCTGGGAAGGGGGCGATGTGACGTCTTCAAACCGTAAAGGTGTAATGCAATAAAATGAGCTCGAGGCGCGTATAGCACTATGGAAGGACATGGAAATGAAAGGACCGATGGGGCATCAGACGAAGAGCTCATGGCGGCGTGGGGCGCCGGGGACGCGGGGGCGTTCCGGGAACTGTTCGGGCGCTGGACGCCGCGGCTTTTCTCCTTTTTCCTCGCCATGAACCGCGACAGGGCCGACGCGCAGGACCTTGTCCAGGAGACCTGGGTCCGGGTTTTCCGGTCCCGGGAGAGGTTCGACCCGGCCAGGAAGTTCCGGCCATGGGTTTTCCGCATTGCCGCGCGGCTCCAGTCCGACCTGCTCCGTTCCTGGAACTGGCGCATCAGGACGCTGGCGGTTTCCCCTTCCGGCCCGGAGGACGCACCGGGGCCGGACCCGCTTGACCGGGTGCCCGCGCCCGCAATCGGACCGGAGGGCGCGGCGGCGGACGCGGAACGGGCCGGGAAACTGCGCAGGGCGCTGGGGAGCCTGCGCGAGCCGCACCGGAAGGCCATCGTGCTGCATGACCTGGAACGGATGACCTGCCGGGAGATAGCTGAAACGCTTGACGCGCCCGTAGCCACGGTCCTGTCATGGCTCCACCGCGGCCGGATGGAACTGCGCGCCCTGCTTGAGGCCGAAGGCGGGAAGGGGGCGTGGACATGAGCCTGAACGGGCATCCCCATGAACTGATGGAACGCGGCCTCGAGGGAACGCTCTCTCCCTCCGAGGAAGACGCCCTGCGCCTGCATCTCAAGTCCTGTGCGGAGTGCGCCGAAGAATATACCTTCGCCCGCCGCGCCCGGGAGGAACTGGGCCGCGCGGGCACGGCTCCTTCCCCGAAGGAAATGGAGGCAATGCGCTCCCGCGTGGAGGCGAAGCTGGCTTCCGGACCGGCCCTCACCAGGGTGCCGCTCCCGATGCTGGCTGGCGCGTCGGCCGCCGCCGTCCTCCTGCTTTGGCTGGCCGCAGGCGGGGGAAGCTTCCTGCGTTCGCTGGGCCGCCGGTCCGCGCTGGATCTGGGCGGCACGACCGGTTCGGCGGCCGTCCTTCAGGAGGAAATGCGGCTGGCGGCGCGCCTGTCCCGCGCGGGGCGCATCCGCGGACCGCATTCGCCGCTCTCGGCCGTTTTATTGGCTGATTTCGAGTCCGCGCGCGGGTTGGACGTGGTGACTCTTTCCGGCGGTATCCCGGCGGAATTGAGCGGGGACGGCTTCTGGGGGAAAAAGGCCCTGCGCATCGCCCGGGGCGGGCCAAAGGGCGAGCCAATCGAGGCCAGGTTCGCGGCGCCCGTCCTTCCGGCGGGGGCGCGGCTGGCCGGCGTATCGGCGTGGGTCAAGAGCGAGGCGGGTACGACGGATATCGCGCTCGCCGCCGGCCTGCTGGGCGGGCAGGTGCGCGAATTCGGTTCCTGGCGTCGCATCCGGCCCGGCCGCTGGATGTGGGCCTTTTTCCCGGTTCCGGCGGGAGCCATGGATTCGGAGGAACGGTTGGGTGATTTGCGCCTGCGCATCGAGGGGGAGAGTCCCGCCCTGCTGGACCGGGTGGAGGTTTGGTTCAAGTCCGGGGGAGGGGGATAATGAACGTAATGAGCGGCAAGAGGATTCCGCCCAATCCCGGCCGGGAGCGGGGGACGACCTACATAGAGCTGGTAATCATGTCGCTCATCGCCACCATCATGCTCGTCGCCATCGCGACGGCCGTGAAGACCGCCACCAAGGGTTCCCTGTCGGCGAAGGAGCGTTCCCGGGCGCTGACGCTGGCGCAGGACCGGCTGGAAGAGGTCAAGAACATGGGTTACGGGACCCTCGGCTACCGGTTTTCGGGATACTACTATCCCGACTTTCCGACCACCGGAAATGTGCTCGTGCAAAGCAAGGACAGGGCGCCCTGGGCCAAGGCGTACAACAACACCTATGACGCCGCCTTCATGGCCACCTACACCCCGGACAATCCCGGGCCCGTGATGGTGGCCAATCCGGGCGAGGACCCCTGGACTCCCGAGGTCATCCTGATGGGGAAGACCAAGTACTGGCGGCATGTGGTGGTGAAGTTCGTCGCCGACTCCAACGGCGACGGCAAGTTCGTCCAGGTTCCCGAGCCGAACCCCCCCATCGACGTGGGCGGCACCAACCCGGGTTCCAACCTCGCCTACATCCAGGTGGACGTGGCGTGGAGGTCGCGCACCTCGTGGAAGCACGAAAAGGTGAGCCTCTCCACGCTCCTCGCCAACCCCGCCGCCATCAGCACCACCTTCGGCCGGATAACCGGGACGGTGTGGGACATGGGCGGGCCGGCCCAGGGCTGCTTCGCGAACCTCAAGGGGGATGGCATAGACGACAAGTGGTTGACCTGGGCGAAACTGGTCATCACGGCGCGGAACATCCTGACCGACGAAAAATTCCAGGGCACGTTGGGCAATTATTCGGGTTACGGAGGTTACGCCTACCGGATTGACGGGCTTCCCACGGGGACCTACGAGGTGCTGGTCTCGGGCGCCCCGCTCTACCTGGACGGCGGCTATAACGCCTTTACCTGCCCGCCGGACCCCACCCACCTGACGGTCGGAGTAACCATCACCAGCGCGGCCTACTACGCAGACTACATAAACATTTGGATACAAAAGGTCAAGAAAGTCAGGATATTTGGCTGTTTCGTCGGCGTGTCCGGGACGGACGGATTCGGTACGTCGAATAATGCCCAGGATGTCTGGGTGTCGGCGAACGACGGCGCCTCGGATCCACTCAATCTCAGCGTGACCGTAAACTGCGACAGCTCATCTTCCTGCTGGTTCCAGCTCAACGATGTGGCGTGGCCAACCACCAACCATGTCCTCTACAGCGTGAACATCGCGAACAAGTCGAATAATACGATTGCCACGGCTTATATTTGCGCCGACGCCGCGCTCCTTTATCCGGCTCCCGGGTCGATAGCCGATTTCGCTGTTGGATATCTGCCGCCGGTTGGCATGAATGCATGCGGAGCGGGCTGCAAAGGCGAAACGACCCAGCCCTTTCCGCTTCTGGGCGCCGACTGCGTTTTCCCCGGGGCACCGGGCTATTATGACCCGTTGAATGTCGGCTACAGCGTGCGGCGGGTGCGCGTCAAGGTAAAGGTGCGCGAATATTACAACGGCATGATGTGGGACCTGACCCCCGGGGCCGGCGGGACGGCGGAATTGGCGCGAATCGCCTTCCTTTCCCAGAACGACGGCGTTTCCGTCACCCTGCCGGTATATTCGGCGGCCGACCCCAAGCTGGGAACGACCATTTTCGAGAACTACCCCACCGGCGAAGGTTTGGTTCCCATCCAGGACCCCCCGACCATCAGGTTCCGGGCCTATGCCACGACCACCGGGTACGACGAGGACACCTACTTCCTGCCGTTCAAAACCGAGTCCGGCTTTGACTACTGCCTGATTGAGGGTGATGGCTGGGCATCCTCGCCGGGAGACATCACCCAGCGCTACACCTTCGTCCTCAAGCGCGTTTCCGCCGTTTCCGGGACGGTTTGGCTGGTCGCCGGTTCGAAGGGCTTCCCCAACGCGACGGTCAAGATTGTCAGTTCAGCGCAGGACTGGAGCGCGGCGACGGTCGCGGACGGGCAGGGGCGGTTCTATATTCCCAGCGTCCCCGTCCACTTCTCAAATACATATAAGGTGTCGCCGGTGGGCGGGTCGGACTACCTGTCCGTGCCGTCCTCGCGGGATGTCACGGTCGACGCCCACGGATTGGTTTTCAAGAAGGACAACTCGGGTAACCCGCTGGATTTCGTGATGACCGCCATCAACGGACTCATCAGGGGGACCATTTCCCACAACAACCAGGCCGTGAATGAGGGCGCGCTGGTCATCGTTTCCACCTACAACGGCGCCTTCCCGGCCACCCTTCCCTCCACCGCGCTGACCTCGGCCTACACGTACTCGACGGTGACGCTCTCGGACGGGTCGTATTCGTTGAGGGTCGCCACCGGGGTGGGCAGTTACTACGTCTATGTCTTCTTCCGGCAGACCAACAGCGCGGGAGTAGGGACAGACTATACCTGCGGGCCATGCGCGGGGTCGCCGGTGACGGTGGTGCCCGGCTCCGAGGCGACCTGCAACGTGAACGTGACGCCATGAGGAAGGCGTGGTTCCGCTCCCGTTCCCCCGAGTCGGGGATGACCCTTACGGAGCTGATGATTGCCGTCATCCTGCTGGGAATCGGGATGGGGTGGATTGTCACCATGTTCCTGCAGGGCTGGAACCTCTGGAAGCGCAACTTCGACGAGCTTATCCTCCAGCGGAACACCCGGCTTTGCATGAAGCGCATCGTCCAGGCCACGCGGGAGGCCCAGGCCGGCACCATAGTCATATCGAAGGCCGCGAACGGCCCGCCCTACAGCGAAATCGCGTTCATCGACGGCCGAAAGCACTACTGGATATTCCGGCAGAATGGGGCCAAAGTGACGGTGTTGATGCCGCTCGCCTCGGGTATCAGCACGACGCAGATACTCATTTCCGGCGGCGTGCAGTCACTCACTTTCGCGTTCCCCAATTTATCCACCAAGTCACTGGTGGACGTCGCGCTGACGGCCCGGACCAAGCCGTACCAGAAGGCGGTCGTGCCGATTGTAATCCAGCTCGCGGAGCGAGTCATGGTCAGGAACCCCTAGGGAGGTGAAACACATGAAACGCGGATATCCGGACGGAGAGGACGGGCAGGGGCTCGGCTACGTGCTGGTCATCGGGTCGGTCCTCCTCATCCTGCTCGTGGCCATCGTTGACATCCTGCGCAAGGAAATGAACTGGATGGTTTCGGGGAACAAGAAGAACTTCCTCCTGCACGCGGCCGACGCGGGGATTGACCGGGCCAAATACGCGCTCCAGCAGGGCTCCAACTGGAACGACATACCCAAGTACGTCATTCCCGGATACAACCAGGACGCGAAATACACCGACACGCCGGGGGTGTTCTACACCCTGAAGGTGGAAGAGGGCAACATGACCCCGCACGTCCAGATTGGCAACCTCAAGATGGAGCGGACCGTCACGGTATGCGCCACCTACACCCCGACGGGCGAGCGGAAAAAGGTGGTGGCGCTGCTCCTCCAGTCCACCATCAACTCGGCGATATTCTCGGGCGGGCAGATAGCCATCGGCGGGTCCGCCGACATCCGGTGGGGGCCGGTGGTGTCCTATTCGACGGCGTCGAATTCAATCCAGGTAAATACCTGCGACCATCCGATATACATGTCCAAGGGGGGGATTACGGGCTGTCCCGGATTGCAGGACAATCCCACCCCGCAGGCGGGGAAGTATTACAACTCCTACGGTACCGACGAAGAAATTGGCGCCCCGCCGGTGATTCCGCTGGACCAGTGGCGGTCCATCGCCAAGGCGCAGGGGACCTACCAGGGCGGAGGAAATGTGTGCTACACCCCGAACGAGAATATTCTCGGGAACATGGACGACGACACCGTGGTCTTCTGGGATACCTGTGACGGGACCGACTATGATCCCAAAACGGATTCCCCTTGTTCTGGTTCATGCCACGCGGGTTCGGGGGGGCATGGGGTCGACGTGAAGATAACGGGTTCCTGGGGCGGCAAGGGCATACTCGTCGTTATGGGGGACCTGACCACGGCTGGGACCAATGCGATGCCGACGACGCTGGTTCCGCCCACCGATTGCTACCCGAAATTCGAGTCCAATGCAGCCAACTGCACCGGATATCCGAAGAACGTTTCGGTGTTGTGGGACGGTTTCATGTATGTCGCCGGCTCCCTTTCCTCCAAGGGAAACAAGGACGTCTACGGGACCGTCTACGCCTATTCCACCGCCGGCATCACCGGGAACTTCACCGTCTGGTACAAGTCGAACAACTCCAGCCTGGGATACCTGGGCAAGAGCATCATGACCGAGTTGTGGATGGAGCGGAAAGAGGAAACGGGCGACGTCTTCCCGTAGGTTCAGCCTAAAATTTGCGGCTTGGATGAAACCCGTTAGGCAAACACCCTTCACCCTCCGCCTCCCCGTATTCTTGTTTATCCCTCTCCCCCAATGGGGGAGAGGGATAGCAGCAAGACATGGATGAGGGGGGTGAGGGGGAAGATGAGAAGCGAAATAGATAATAGCGGAGAGACCGGAAAGGTCCGGTGCCCTAACTCGTGAAGAATCCCTTCACTTATGCCGCACTGGCGATATTGGCGCTCTACGTTACCCCGTCCTTCCTGTTCGCGGACGCTCCACAGGCGTTCCGGCTGGCGGCGTCGCTCGCCCCCTGGAAGTGGGACGGCGGGAAACTGCTCGGGCTTGCCCTGCACTCCGCGGCGTTCGCCATCGTTCTCACGGGGGCGGGCGGCCGCGCGTTGGCGCTCTTCCGCCTGCGCCGGCTTTCCCCATCCGAGGGGCTCCTGGCGTCGCTGGGACTGGGCGCCGGGGCCGCGGGAACGGCCGTATTGGGGTTGGGGCTAGTTGGGCTGACCCGTCCCGTGGTTTTGGCCGCGTTCTATGTCCTGCTCGCCGCCAATGCCTTCCTGCATTTCTTCGTGTTCGGGCATGCGCTCGTGCCGGAGGGGTGGCCGCGCCACCGGCGTTCCCCCGCCGCACAGGGGCTTCCCGCCGGCGAAAAGGCGGCGTTTGCCCTGCTGGCTGTCTGGGTGGCGCTCTTTCTCTCGGCCGACCTGCTGGCGCCCGAGGGTTTCTGGGACGCGCTTGTTTACCACCTCGCTTCGCCCCGGCGCTGGCTGGAGGAAGGGCGCATCACTTTCATCCAGCCTTTTTTCGCCAATTTCCCGCTCCTCCAGTCGATGAACTACCTTGTCGCGCTATCCATCCGGGGACCGGATTTGGCGCGCGGGCTCAACCTGGTTATGGACCTCGCGCTCGCGCTGACTGTCCGGCAAATCGGCCTCCGCTGGCTGGACGGCCGTTCCGCATCGCGCGCCGGGCTCCTCGTGCTGACTTCGCCGCTTTTATTGTTACTGTCGGTCCACGCAGGGGCGGACATCGGTGCCGCGTTCGCGACCTGCCTGGCCGTCCTGTTTTTCACGCGGGCATGCCTCCGCTGGCCCGGAGGCGGCGCCAATTCCTTGTCGCTGGTTTTGGCGGGAGTTTTCGCGGGGCTTTCCTACTGCATGAAGCCGCACGGGGCGGCGGTTGTCCTGCTCCTGGCCGTCCTTGCCCTGCCGTTCGGGTGGCGGGCCGTGGCGAAGCTGGCGGTTCCGGCGGCTGTCCTGGCCGCCCCTTGGCTGGTCCGGGCCTTCCTGACGACGGGCGACCCATTCTTCCCGCTCCTCGGCTTCTTCTTCCATTCGCCTTTCTGGACCCCCTTCTCGCGGGATGCCTACGGCGGCGAGTTGCTGGGAATTTGGCAGGGCTTTTCGTGGGGAGACCTGTGGAACTGGGGGAGCGTTGACCGACCGGTTTCCCGGTTCAAGCTGGGACTGACCGGCCCTGCCATCCTGCTTGCGGGATTGTTTACCCTTGTCGCGGGTCTGCGTCATATGGCGGTACGGAAGGGGCCGCCGCTGTTCGTTCTCGTGTTCGCCGCCGCGCTCTCGTTTCTCTGGGCTTTCACTGTTCCCGCCTGGCGGTTCTATGCGGCGGGCTTCGCCCTGCTTCCGCTCCTCCTGTTCCTGCCGGAAGCCGTGCCGGTGGCGCGGCGGGCCTTCTGGGTTGTCGTGGCCCTGCAGGCGCTGTGGTGGCCGCTGGTCGCCGCCGAGGTGGACCGGCCGTGGGCGGCGGCGCGCGGCGAGGTCGACGAAACCGGCTATTACGCCGGGTTGCATGCGAATCCCTCCATGGATGCGTTCGCGTTCGCGACACAGCGGCTGAGGACGGGGCCGCGTTCCCGCATCCTGGCGACCGGCGAGGTGCGGGGGTTCCTCGCGCCGCCGTTCTCGATCGTCGCGAGTTATTTCGAGGAGGCGCCCTTCCTGCGGATGGCCACGGACGCGCCCAGCGCCGGGAGGCTGGCGGTCCGGCTGAGGCAGAAAGGGGTGCGCTACCTCCTGGTTAACGTTCCCGAGATGATGCGCCATATCCTGTCCACGGGGCTTTGCTGGGGAAGCCCCTTCCCGCGCCGGATGCTCGAGCGGTTCTTCTCCCGGTACTCCGTCCTCGTCTATGCGAGGTCAAGCGCCTGGATTTACCGGGTGGGCCCCGAAGGGGGAAGCGAGGCCGTGCCGGAGTGCTTCCGGATTGGCCGCACCCAGCGGGTCCGTTCCGCGGCGGTTTGCGCCGCGATGTCGGGCCGCGCGCTTGCGGCCGGCGACGGGAAGGCGGCGCTGGCGTATGGATACGCGGCGGTCGCGGCACGGCGGGATTCCGGGCTGGCGTGGTTCGCCATGGGGGACGCCTTCTTTAACGCGTCACGCTGGAACGACGCCCTCGATGCCTACCGGCGGGCGCTCGCCTTCGGCTGGCGGACCTCGGCGGTCTGCCACAACGAGGCGATAGTCCTCATGAAGCTGGGGAAGCACTGGCCAGCCCAGCGGGCCATGCAGGCGGCGTTTTCGCTGGACCCGAACCGGCAGTTCGGGCGGGAGATGAACCTCGCGCGCGAGGCGTCGTTGCGCGCCTTCCGCGGACAGCTGGGAGAACGATAGTGGCATTAGTTTGCCGATTCGCCGTTCGGACCCTCTCCCGCAAAGCGGGAGAGGGGAGGGTGAGGGATTTGGAGCCCTATGAATCCCGAAATAATATGAGTTTTCTTTTTTCTCCGCCGCCCTCACCCCCCATTATTGGTTTCATGGCTTTCCCCTCTCCCCTGAACCCTGAGCCTGTCGAAGGGTCGGGGAGAGGGGCGCGGATTTCGGGCCAGCATCAGGTGGGGAGGGCCGATTTCGGATGATTACTGAAACCTTGTCCCGCGTTCTGTGGATGGCGCTGGCGGCGCTCCTGCCGCTGGCATTCATGCCGGAAGCGTGGAATTCCTTCGCCCCGGTCAAAGCGGACCTTTTCCGGGTCCTGGCCATAGCCCAATTGGCGCTTTTCGCCCGTGGTATGGCTGCGATCCGGTTGCGGGGCGCCTCCCCGGCGCTGGTTCCCGCCGCGGCCGTCGTGATTGCCTCCGCAGTGGCCATTCCAGTCACGCCAGCGCGCGAAATGGTGCCCCTCCTCGACGGCGTGTTGGGCGCCGGGCTGTTCCTCGTGCTCCTGTTGGGGCGCAACCCCGGGCTGTCCGGCAGGATGCTGGCGGCCGGGGCGGGGGCGGCGGGCCTGGCCGCCTGTTACGGGCTCGCCCAGTTCGCGGGCTTCGACCTATTCGAAATGCGGGGAAGTTTCGCCCTGGGGGCGCCGCCCTCTACATACGGCAATCCGCTGTTCCTGGCCGACGGCCTCGCTGCGGCCCTGCCCGTGGCGCTGGCCGGGATAGCCGTGGGAGGGAGCAGGTTGCGGACGGCCGCCCTGATCCTGGCCGTATTCCTGTCCGGGGGGCTCCTGGTGACCCAGGCGCGCGGCGCCTGGCTTGGCGCGGCGGCGGGGACGACAGTCCTGGTGGCGTGGTTGCTGGCGCGCCGCCGAAGCGCGGTCCGGGCCGGCCTTCCCTGGATTGCCGGCCTCGCCGCCGCGGCGCTCCTGCTGGCGGCGGCACTCTCCATCCCGGGACCGCTGAATCCGGGGGGGATGTCGGCGGGCAAGAGCGCGGCCTCGCTCCTTTCCCCCCTTGGCGGCGGATTCCGCGGCCGTTTCCTGCTCTGGCAGGCGACGGCACTGCTGGTGCGGGAGCGCCCGCTCGGAGGGTGGGGCGCGGGCGAATTTCCGCGCCGCTACGGCGATTATCAGGGAAAGCTGATGACGGAAGCCCGGTTCGCCGGGCTTGAATACCATTCGACCGGGCACGCGCACCAGGACGCGCTCCAGCTGGCGGCGGAACGGGGGATAGTCGGACTGGGGCTGATGATTTGGCTGGTTGTCTGCGTTGCCGCGGTATTTATCAGGGAGACCCCGAGGAATTGGGCCGGGAATTCCACCCCCTCTCCCCGAAGGGGAGAGGGGGCAGGCGAGGAATCCAGCAAAGGGGGTGGGGGTATTGGAGTGGCCAGCCCGGAATCTCTTCCCGGTCTCCCGGGTTCCCTCACCCTTTCGGGCCAAGACTCCCTCTCCCGCTATGCGGGAGAGGGAGTAATTTACCGGTGGGGAGAAGAAGGTGTTACTCGGGCGGCGGCGGCAGCGGGGGCGGCCGCCCTGCTCGTGGACGGCCTGTTCAACGGCCCCGGCCACCTTCAGCCCACCGCGCCGTGGCTCTGGCTCCTGCTGGCGCTGGTTTGCGGGAGAAATGAATTGGGGAAAAACAATCTTGCCCTCTCCCGCGGAAGCGGGAGAGGGGAGGGTGAGGGAGTTGGCGACCTTGGCCGTGATACAGGCATCGCCAGTACCCTCACCCTGTCCGCGGGAGACTCCCTCTCCCGCAGTGCGGGAGAGGGAGGTTCAGGCAAACCCGGATACGGATGGAAGATGCATATGACGGATGCACTCCTGGTGGCGCTGGTCGTTTTCTTGGCGCTGCCGTTCGTCCGCGACCTCGCCGGCGAGTCATATCTGCGTAATGCGAAGCTGGCCGTTGAATCCGGCGACTTTGCGGCCGCGCTCCGGCCCGCACTCGACTCCGCCGTCCTCTGCGCGGGGGACCGGCGGCACCGGTTCCTGCTCGGGCAAATCAATTACGGACTGGGCCGTTATAGCGAGGCGGTGGAATGCTTCATGGCCGACACGGAGGAGAACCCCGGCCTGGCCAGCGGCTGGCAGAACCTGGGGCTCTCCCTGTTGCGGGTTGGCCGCCCGGAAGGGGCGCGGGATGCGTTTCGCAGCGCGCTCGCGCTAAATCCCGGCGCAGTTGAACTTCCCGGACTCATCCGGGAAGCGGAAAGGCGCGTTAAAAGGGGGGAAATCCGTTGACTAACGCGGAAACACTGATAAAATCAAGATAATGAGGCGAAAAATCTCATTTATCGCCCTCTTCTGCCTCATGGCCGGTGAGGCCCTGGCGGTCACCACCGACCTCTACTTCCGCATCAACGTTTACAACCGTTCGATGACCACGGTTTTCCCCACCGAGTCGGAAGTTCCCCTCGGAGGGACGGGTGTTGACATCATCAGCGCTGGCGCGGGCGACGCGACCTGCAACAATGAGCGTTGGGACCAGCCCTACTCACCGGTCTATACCTATAAATTCATAGTTCCGACCACGTGGAGCCAGGACCCCAGCATTCTCGAAACAAGCTTCGATTACTACGCCCGGGCGGAAGTGTCCGGGGGGTACACCCAGCCGAAAATGAGGGTGACCTATTACTACAACGATGCCGGCCAGTCGGTCTACTACGAGACAATGGGCACTCCCTGCTGGTGCGGGCATCCGCTTGGGGTGGCGGGGTGCGATTTGGACAGCGCCGGCAAGCCTCCCACCGAGTTTAACAAGGCCATCGGACAGAACATCCAGACGTCGGAAATAACGGGAGGCAGTGTTCCCGCCCTCCAGGCGTCACTCCCGGCCGGGAGCACTATCTTCGTGGAGGTGTGGTGCGCCGATGGCCTGACTAACGCGTATTTTTACGCCAGCGCCGCGCACAAGTCGAAAATAACCATCCCCTACGCGGCGAGCAACTTCAGCGTCTACGGCCGCATCCTGCCCAAATACGTCCGGAACGGCGTTTCGACCACCATGGTTTACCGGTTGCACACCGGTGCCGGCTCACCCGACATGGACAAGCTGGGAATAACCATCCCCGGCGCCATCCTGGGTTCCACGGATTTCTTCGACTCGTTGGTTGTCACCAATGTGTCCTGGCCCTACGACAGCACCAGCGTCACCCAGGCCGTCGGGCTCCCCACCCCCGCGGCGGGGGTGATAACCGTGAATTTTTCCACGACCAAGGTCACCGCGGATGCATATGTGGACGTGACTTTCACGGTGAACACCCCCGTTTCCGGCATCCAGTCGGTGAGGTGGGACGGAGAAGTCTACTCGGGGGCGGCCAACTACGCGCTCGCCGAGGAGAAGGCCGAAGACCTCGTCATGGCGGTCCTGGAGATGCCCCCGGCGCCCGGAACCGTGCCGGCCGGGACCATAACGGTCACCCCGGTAAACACGCAGGGCAGCGGAGGACAGTTGGCCGTTTCGTGGCCGGTTTCCGGGGGGATCGTTCCCAATCCGCTCGCCTACAGCCAGCTGGCCGTTTCGACATACGAGGTTTTCCGCGGCGGCTCCTACCTGGTCACCTGTCCGCCGTCGGGAGTGCCGCCCATCAACCAGGCGCTCTCGACCTGGAAACCGGCCACGACATACATCACCAAGACGCCCCAGCCCGCTTACACCGACACCGGGCTGGTTAACTTGAACCCCTACTGTTACACGATACGCGCCATCAATCCGGTGGGGATAAGCACATTCTCGCTGGAGGTTTGCGGGACCCCCTACGCCTCGCCTGCCGCGCCGGTGAGCCTGACCGTGCGGGTGGCGGACCAGGCGGCGGGGCTCTCCTGGACGCCCTCCGTGGCGGGGAGCTACCCGCTGGAAGGCTACCAGGTGTGGCGCTCGACCTGCGCCCTCTGTGGATCCCCCGTCTTCAGTGCCTCCGTATGGTCCACCACGGCCTCCTCGTTCCTGGATTCGGGGCTTTCCAACGGGTCGCTTTACACTTACAAGGTCTACGCATTCGATGACCAGTGGCATGTGAGCAACGAATCTCCGTCCGCCTCCGGAACCCCCCCGCAGAACCCGCCCTCGGGCCTCACGGCGCTATACGACTCCGCATTGAAACGGGTCACCCTGCAGTGGACGGCACCCCTTTCCTACAAGAACGAATATGCGCTCGCTGGATACAACGTCTACCGCTCCTCGTGTACCGCCTGCGCATGGGGAGTGGTGGCTACGCCCGGCGCCGGCTCCACCGTTTGGGGGGACACGGACATCACTTCCGCGGCAGTCCACCGTTACATGATATCCGCGCGTTCCGTCCAGCCGGGTGAAAGTGCGCTCACGGCGTCCGTGCGTTCGATGGTCCCGCCCGACACCCCGACCGCGCTGACGGTCCTTTCCATGCCCGGCTTGGCGCTATACCTGTCCTGGCTTCCGAACAACATGGACTCCCGGGTGAACGGATACAGGATTTACCGGACCACGCTGACGGGAAGCCTGTGGAACACGGCAAGCCAGGCGGGATATTGGGCAACGTCATACCTCGACTCTTCGGGAACCTGGGGCCAGCGATACTACTACCGGGTCTCGGCCTGGTGCCAGTCGGGGGCCGACTGGGCGGAGAGCCCTCCCACGGCCGAGTTCTGGCGCGAGGTCGAGCCTGCCCACCTGGTCTGGGCCGCTGCTTCCCCCTGGAATGCCGAGGCGCGCCTGTCCTGGGACGACCTGCGGCCGTTCCAGGTGGTCTCCACCTACCAGGTATACCGTTCCACCTATCCGTCCGTCTCGGCCACGGTTCTCGTCGCCTCCGTCCTGACGACGACGGAATATGGAATCCTGTATTGGACCGACACGACGGTGACCAACGGGATCACTTACCGCTACTGGATAAGCGGCCTGAACGGGGGCGGGGAGGGCGACCTTACGGCGTTGGGCGCCCTCACGCCGTACCAGCCGCCCGGCATCCCCGGTTTCCTCAGCGCCCTCTCCCGGCCGCTGGCGATTGACCTCATCTGGGGCCCCGCCACGCCCGGAACCTATGGAATCGCGGGATACGAACTGCTGAAGGCGGATTTCCCCGGCGGGACGGCGACTACTTCCGACATCACCCTGCTGGGAGCGGGGACGACCTCAAAGAACTGGACGACCGGGCTCAGCAACGGGACGAACTATTACTTTGCCGTCCGCTCGGTCGACGGGAACGGCAACCGAAGTTTGGCGACTCCCGAATCATTCGCCGCGCCCGCCAACCCGCCGTGCGCGCCCTCCTCGCTGACGGTGATGTCCGCCACGGGATGGGTGGAGGTGGCCTGGTCGGTCCCCGTTTGCCCGGCCCCGCCGGGCTATCCCAGCGTCACCTTCCCGCTGGCCGGCTACATCGTTTACCGGGCGACCCTGTCGGGCGGCCCCTTCGCCTCGGTCTCGGTGTTCACCGGGACGACCGCCACCGGCTACGTGGACACCGACGTCACGCTGGGCGGGACCTACTACTACAAGATTCTCAGCTTCGACAACCAGGCCCCGGGGAACGTCACACCGGAGGAACCGCCGGTGTGGCCGCTGGCGCCGGTCAAGGGGGCCGTGCCGCGCATCCCCGCGGGGGCGCCGCTCGGCCTATCCGTTGACGCTGGTCCGAACGAGCATAACGGCAAGATCAAATTGAACTGGTCCCAGCCCGTCGCGGGTTCGCTCGCGGTCGTCGGCTATCGCGTCTACCGCTCCACCGCCGTGGGAGCGCCAGAAACCATGACCTACATATCGGGGGCCGCGACAAAAACATACCAGGATACGGGTGTTGCGAACGGCTCTTATTACTACTACCGGGTCGTCTCGGTGGAGGAGAAGTGGCAGGAGGGCAACTGGGCGGCGATATCCGGCACCCCCTATGCCGACCCCAACATTCCGGTGGGGTTGGCGGTCAGCGCGGGTGACTCCACCCTCACCCTGCTCTGGACGGACCCGGCGCCGACGACCTGGCCGGTGGCCGGCTACGAGGTCTACCGGGCGACTTTCTCGGGCGTCGTCGGCCTCACCGACCTCGGGGCGGTGGGCCCGTCCACCGTCACCATGTTCATCGACCCCGCCGTGCTGGTCAACGGCAAGGCATACTACTATCACCTGCGGACATGGGATAACCAGGGGCACATTTCATACAATTATTCGGGGCAGGCATCCGGTACCCCGTTCAGTTACCCGCAGGCTCCCACGGAGCTCAGCGCGCTCCCCGGGACGAACCTGATTTCCCTCAACTGGACGGCGGCCGTGGCGGGATCGCCCTACGCCGTGCGGGGCTACCGTATTTACAGGGCGACTTTCGCGGTCTCGCCATGCGGGGGCAGCCTGGTCCAGAGCGTCCAGGGCGTCCAGAACTGGACCGACAATACGGCGGCCAACGGAAAAGCGTATTGGTACTCGGTTGCGGCGTTTGACTGGGCGTCCCCGGCGCATACGGGCCCGTGCTCCTCCACCGTATCGGAAACCCCGGGAGTGCCAAGCCCGCCCTCGGCCCCGGACAACCTGGTCCTCGTGTCGCAGAGCGGGAACAGCGGCACCCTGCTGGTGACCTGGAACGCCTCGACGCCGGGGAGTTCCCCCCTGGCCGGATACAACATCTACCGCGCCACCTGCACGCCCAACCCGGCCCTGGCGGCGCAACTCTACGCGGTGATCGCGGGCGCGGCAATCACCTACAACGACATGCAGGCCACCGCGGGGATGGTCTACTACTACCGCGTGCGGGCGCGGGATACCTTGGCGCTGTTGTCCCTGCCCTCGAACGAGTTGCGGGTGTTCCAGGGCGCCTCGCCCGTTACGTTCAACTTTGACGATTCCTTCGCTCCGGGAACCCTCCGGCTCATCTGGAACAACGTGGCCAACCCGCCGACCAACGAGGCCATGACGGTGACCGGCTACCAGGTTTACCGCTCGCTCCAGTCCTCCACGGGATTCTCGGTCGTCGGGTCCGGGCAGGTCCTGTCCAGCGGGGGATGCTGTGCGGCCAGTTCCTACGAGGACGGCACGGTGACCCCCGGCGTCAAGATGTATTACCGCTTCGCGGCTGTTTACCGCGGCAATTTCGGCGATTGGGCGGCGCCCTGGTCCATATCCTGGTCGGCGACTTCGGCCGGTTATCCGTCCGTCCCGGTTCTCGCCCTGACCGCAACCGACACGGGAGCCAACCTTTCCTGGACCGCCTCGTTCAGCCCCCTTTCCGTTGTGACTTACAGCCTCTACCGGACGACCTTCTCGGGCATAGACCCGGTGGCCGTGACGCCGTTCCGCACCAATTTCGCGGGGCTCACCTACATGGACATGACGCTGACCAACGGGGCTTTCTACTACTATGCCGTGGCCGCGGTGGACGCCTTCAGCAACTCGACGACCTCGTATGAGGGGATGATTTTCCCGCTTGGAACCCCCAAAACGCTATCGGCGTTCGCGGGCGACAACATGGCCATTTTGGCCTGGCGTCCGCCCCCTTCGGGCACGGTCGGGATAGACGGATACATCATCGACCGGACTTCCGTCATGGAGGGCACAGTTATCTGCGGCTCCGTATATGGAACCTCGTCCTCGGGGTTCTGGGACGCCGGCGTATTCAACGGGATCCAATACACCTACCGCGTGCGCGCGTTCACGGAAGCGCCCTCGGGGGTTTATTATTCGCTGTACTCGAACTCCAGCGTCATCACCCCGAACGTCCCGCCGTCCGCCCCGGCCAGCCCGCAGGCCGTCGCGGGGATCAGCAATGTTCTCGTCCTCTGGAAGCCGCCGTCGCCGACCTGGCCCACGCTGAACGGCTTCCGCATTTACCGCGCCTCCGGCGCGGGGGGCGGATGGGGGATGATTGGCTCGGCTTCCGCGACGACAACCTGGTACCTCGACAACGGGCTGACCAACGGCGTCGAGTTCCATTACAAGGTGACCGCCATCGATAACAGCGTTCCCCCGGTGGAGGGGCCGCCTTCGAACGAGGTTTTCGCCATCCCGTATTACCTGCCCAACCCGCCGACGGGGCTCACCGTCCAGCTGGGCAACGGGTTGCTGGTTATCGGGTGGGACGCGCCCACGGTAACCACCACATTCCCGGTGACCAGGTATTACGTGTACCGGGGAATGGCGGCGAACGGCGAGGGAGCCAACCCGATCAATCCGGTCCCGACCGCCGCCACGACCTACGTTGACGCGACGGTCGTCAACGGGGCCAGGTATTTCTACAAGGTCCGTTCAGTGGACACCGCCGGGCACCTGTCCGTGCTCAGCACGGAGGTGTCGGGCATCCCGTTCGCGCCCCCGGGAGTTCCCGGCGGGCTCTCGCTCCTTCCGGGGAACACCATCACGATGCTGAAGTGGTCGGCCCCGGCGGCGGGAACGTATGCGCTGGCGAGCTACAGGCTGTACCGCGGGTCCGCGCCCGGTACCGCCACGACGTTCGCCGGTTCGACCACCTCGTTGCTTTACATAGACACGGCCGGCATCATCGCGGCGGACTACTACTATTCAATCCGCGCCGTCGACTCGAACGGCAACGAATCAGCCTGGTCCGCGGATGTTTCGGCGACACCGGGCACGTCCTTCGTGAACCCGCCGCTCAATCTGGCGGCGGCTTCGGGCAATGGCGCGGTGACCCTCAACTGGTCCTGGACGGTGGACGGCTCCCCGCCGGGAGGGCCCATCACCGGCTACGAGGTGTTCAGGTCGACCTGCCCGACCTGCGGTCTGGCCTCCATCGCGATTATCGGGGCGACCACGACGGTCTATGTCGACAACACCGTGGTCATCGGGAGCGTCCTGACGTATTCCGTCCGCTCCATCGGCACGGGGTCGAGCGCCGACTACCCGGGGCTGAACGTCGTCCAGGCCACGGGGTTCTATCCCCCCGGGGCGCCCACCAACCTCCTGGCCACGGCCGGCATGGGGGCCATCGAGCTGACCTGGGGCGCGCCGCTGTCCGGGGGCACCGCCGGCGTCACGGGATACATCGTCCTCCGCGGCTCGCCGAACTGCCCCTGCTCGGCCACGGTCGCTACCCTGGGGCCGCTCGCGATGGGCTGGACCGACTGGGGGGTCTCCAACGGGACGACCTACCGCTACCAGGTCCGCGCGGTCGCGAATATCGGTGGGAACGACGTACCCGGTCCGGCCGCCACGTCCGAACCGATGACGCCGAACTTCCGGCCGACCGAGTCGCACCTTTCGCTGAACGCTTTCGCGCCGGCGCGGGGCGAGCGGCTTGACATCACCTATACGCTTGACCGGACATCGGACGTCGTAGTTAAGGCCTACACGCTGACCGGCATCAAGGTTTGGGAGACGAAGGCGGAAAAGGTGCCCGCCGGCCCCGCGCTGGGAACCTACCTCGTGGCGGGATCCGACAAGCTGCCGGGCTGGGACGGCAAGGCGGCCGACGGCCAGTATGTCGCGAGCGGCGTTTATATCGTGCGCATCGAGGCGGGCGGGAAAACGAAGACGCTGAAGGTCATCGTAATTAAATGAGGATAGGGCGGGCGCTGTCCATCCTGGCCTTTCTGGCCGTCCCTGCTTCCGTCGCGGCATCCGGCGCCGGTTCTTCCGGGGCCGAGTTTCTCCGCACCGCCATGGGGGCCCGGCCGGCGGCGCTGGGGGAGAACTTCACTGGCCTCGCGGACGACGTGAACGCGGCCGTATGGAACCCCGCCGGCCTGGGGCGGATACGCGACATCCAGTTCTCCACGATGTACATGTCCTACATAGAGGACGTCAGCTACGGATACCTGGCCGCCTCGATGCCGTTTGGCGAATGGGGTTCCGCGGCGCTTTCGACCATATACGCCAACGTTCCGCCGTTTGATTCGACCGGCGTCGATAGCATGGGCAAGGGGTCCGCCGCGGACGCCATGGTCGCGCTTTCGTGGGGCGGCTCCTTCAAGCCGCTTGTTCCAACCAGCCCGGAGCTCCACGGAATCTGCTACGGGCTAACGGGCAAGTTCATATACCGTTCGCTGGGCGGATACCGGGACGCCATGGGGAACACCCAGACCCTGACCGCGACGGCGGCCGCGCTCGACGCCGGGTTCTTCTGGCTGGCCGACCCGCGGTTCACCGTGGGCCTCATGGTGCAAAACATCGGCTCGACGATAACCTTCCTGGGTGACGAGTCCGACGCGCTCCCTTTCGCAATCCGGGCGGGTGCGGCCTGGAAGGGCCTGGAAACGGAATGGTTCAACGCGACGGTGCTGGCCGACGTGGCGCGCCCGATAGATCCCGACGGGGGGAGCCTCAACGTGACTTGGGGAGGGGCCGGCCTCGAGTTCGGGGTGGCCGGCGTCCTGGCCCTGCGCGGGGGGTACCGGAACGGCCCGGAGGGGGCCACCCTGGTCGGCGGCGGCGGGCTCGGCTGGGGCCCGGTGTCGCTCGACTTCGCGTTCGTGCCGATGGCGGAGCTCGGCCGGACGATGCGGTACGGCATAACCGTGCGAACGGGCGGGATTTCGAGGAAGCTCCCACGCGTAGGCGGCCTTGCGGCGTCGGCCGGGGCGAAAAAGAGGGTCACCCTGAAGTGGTCGGCGGTCCCCGGCGCCGCCGGATACCATGTCGAGGTCAGGAAACCGGGGGCGTCTTCGTTCTCCCGCATCACGAAGGAGCCGCGGCAGACGACCGAGGTTCCCTTCAAGGGGCTGAAGCCCGGCATGGAATACGGGTTCAGGGTCATGGCGGTGGACGAGAACTTTGACGAGGGGAGGCCGAGCGAAATCACGTTCACTGTGCCGGTCCCCGCGCCCGAGAAGCCGGTGGCCATCCCCCTGCTGCCCGCCCCGGCCGCTCCCCTGGCGAATTTCGCCGACGACTCGGTGAACCTTGTCTGGACGCCGATGACGGGCGCGGCCGGCTATAACGTGTATTACCGGCGGGACCGCGGGGGGATGCGCAAAATCACCCCGGTTCCGCGCACCGGTTCCACGCTTGCCATCAAGGTGAAGTCCGCCATCGGGCTGGAGTTCGCGGTCGCGGCAATCAATGCCGCGGGAAAGGAAGGCGCCAAGTCTCGCCTGGCACCCGTGAACGTGGAAGTTACGCAGGCGCCCGAGGTCAGCCGGCTCCCGGCCCCGGGCAACCTCGGCGCGTTCTCCTCGGCGGGACGCGTCAAGCTGAACTGGGCTGCGGTGGCCGGCGCGGCCGGATACAACATCTACTTCCGCCGCGGAACCGCGGAATTCAAGAAGGTCAACCCGGCGCCCAAGACCGGGACCGAGCTGGGAATCAAGGTAAAAAACTCGGTCGGCGCCGAGTTCGCGGTGGCCGCGGTGGACGACCTCGGACGGGAAGGGGAGATGTCGGCCCCGGTTCCTGTTAGCCCCGGACAATAGCACTTACCAGACGATAATTCGGGCGGCCGGGCCTTACGCGGACCGGGCGGCGCCTCGGCCCGAATATGCGCCGCCCTGCGGGGCCGACCTTGGCCTGCGATGCCATCCTCCATCGCTCGTGTTCGCCGAAGAACGCCGGCTCCGCCGCTGCGGCGGCCAAGCCGCCTGCGCGCCTCCGCCGGCCGACGAACACGGCGATTCCGGAATGGTCGGCCCAGCTCCGCTTCAGGCCCGGCACGCCCCAATAATGGCCGGTCGTGATAATATAGACCTCCATGAGAAACGACATCGAAGGGATGAAGATTGGGGTGGTTCATCCGCAGTTGTATCCCCAGGTGATGAACGGGGAGGGACCGGTGGTGGAAACCGCGGCGGCGCTGGCCTCCGAGGCGGACATCACGGCGCTCGAGGTCACCCACGTCCGGGATGAAGTAACCCGGGCCCGGCTCAAAGTGCTGCTGGCTTCCTCCTCCCTGAAGGTGCTGTTCAACGCGGCGCCCGTCATCCTGCGCAACAAGTGGGACCTGGCCGCCGCGGAGGCGTCGGCACGCGAAGAGGCGCTGGCGGGAGTGCGGACCCTCATGGACGAGGCGCGGTTCCTGGGGGCGAAGCTGGTTACCGTCGTCTCCGGCGCCGACCCGGGGCAGGACGGGCGGGCCGCGGCCCGTGCCCGGCTGGTGGAGTCCCTGCGGGCGCTCTGCGACGAGGGCGGCCGGCTTGGCCTGGCCGTGGCGATCGAGCCGTGCGACCGCGACGAGGACAAGAAGCTCCTGGTTGGCCCGACGGCCGAGGCCGTCGACATCGTCAAGCAGGTCAAGAAGGACAATTTCGGGCTCACCCTCGATTTGGCCCACCTGCTGCTCCTCAAGGAGTCGCCCGGCGAGGCGGTGGCGCAGGCCCGGCATTACCTTCTGGAGGCCCATGTTTCCAACTGCGTAATGGCGGAAGGACACCCGGCGCGCGGGGACCAGCACCCCTCCTTTGGGACGGAGGGGGGGCTGGCGGGACCGGCCCAGGTCGCGGAGTTCGTGCGGGCCCTCGAGAAGGCGGGTTTTTTCAAGAAGCCGGGAGCCGGCTGGCTCATGCTTGAAATAAGGCCGCGGGAGGAGGAGTATTCCGCGGCGGTCCTGGCGGGCGGGCTGCGCGTCCTGGCGGAGGCTTTTCAGAAGCTCTGAGCGCATTTTTGGGGGATACACTTTTTACCCCCGGCCGTCGTCTAATATGTTGAAGATGAAGTTTGGCCTGTCCATTCCGGCGATTTGCCTCCTGCTGGCGGCGACGGGAAGCCGTCCCGCGCTGGCGGCTTCGGCGCCGGACCGCCAGCTCGCCACCAGGATGGCCGTCGGCACGGTCTCGGCGGTCAACGCCAAGGAATGGAAACTCCGGGTCAGGGACAAGCGGGGAACGGTGACGGAATTCAAGCTTGCCTATTCGACCCAGATAAAGCGCGGCAATACGGCCGTGAAGATGGGCGATATCGTGGTGGGTGAGCCAGTTACCGTGAAATACGAGAAGCGGGGCGACCGGGTCTGGGTGAAATACGTCCTGCTCCAGGCAGTGAAACCCGGACCGCGGAAATGACCGGGGCCAGGGTCAAGGTGCGTTCGGCGGCGTGGATTCGCCGCCTCCTCTCCCGGATTATACTTGGGGCGGTCCTTTTCACCGGGGTGTCGGGCATAGTGGACACCATGCAGGGGCCAACCATTCCTGATTGGCTGGACGACCCCTTCTGGACGGATGGCGGTGACGGGTGGGCCTATGAGGCTCCTTTGGCCGCGATTCTTCCGCCGGACCTGGCCATGTTCATTCCCGGGGCCTGCTTTGAATACGAAGGTTCCGAGGGTGTCGTTTTACCCGGCGGACCCGGGACCGGACCCGGGATGTGCCGCGCGCCCCCGTCCGCCTGATCCGAACAGGTTCAATCCATTTGCATTCGTTTAATCATAAGGAGGAAGGAAAATGTCATCGAAAAAGATAATCATAATGGGATTGCTGGTTGCGTTCACCGCAGGCGCGACTTTCGCCGCCGCTCCGGCTTCGACCACGGGGTCCGGGCCCGCGGCAAAGAATGCGAAGGGGCCCACGCAAGCCATGAAGAGGTTCACCGGCTTCGTGGCCTCGGTTGACGCGACGGCCGGAAAGCTTGCAGTCAAGGAAGGCAAGGGCAAGGTGATGGATTTTGCCGTGAACGAAACGACGGTGTTGAAGCGCGGCGGCAAAGTCATCAAGATAGCCGACATCGCGGTTGGCGACCGGATTATGATCAGGTATTCGGAAGTGGATGGAAAGGCCGTGATCAGGATGGCCATGCTGGTTGGCCCGAGGAAGGCTGCGAAGCCGGCAGAGAAGAAAGAGGCGAAGAAGTAGCTCCGCGTCAGGATTATCGGGGGGTGGCGCCCGTTCCTGCGGGCGCCACCCTTTCTTTTTTGGGGGAATAGGGGCCGGGATTGTCCCGCAGGGTCAGATCTGGCCGGCTATTTTTCGATGAAACGCAGGTCCTTTCCGAAGGTTTCCTTGAACCCCGCGAGCGCCGCGATTCCCGCGATGGAGCAGGCCAGGGCGATGAGGAGCGCGGCACGGGCGGCGCCGAGCGGCGCCGCCAGCGCCCCGAACGCGAGCGCCAGCGGCCCGTTCAGTCCCCGGACGATATTGGGAACGCTGGTGGCCACGGTGGCGCGCAGGTTCGTCCCGAACTGCTCAGCGGAAGAGGTGACCAGGACGACCCAGTAGCCGCTGGCGAATCCGAGCGCGCCGCAGAGAAGGTAAATGGCCCCCGGGGAAAGCCCGCCGACGAGCGTGAAGGCCGCCGAAAGCGCGGCCAGCGCCAGGGTGAAGGAAGCCAGGGCGGAACGGCGCCGGCGGAGCGCCTGCGAGAGCGCTCCGCAGGCGAGGTCGCCGGCGGACATCCCGAGATACGCCGCCATCACCGCGGTCCCCGCCGAGACCGGCCCGGTCGCGCCGGCGGCCCGGGCCAATTCGGGGGAGAAGTAGACCAGGACGCCTATGGAAGAGCTGATGGGGAGGCCCGCCGCCACGCACAGCGCATAGCGGAGTGCGCGCGGGGGCGAGGAGAGCAGGAGAAGGAGGTCGCCCTTGCGCACGCCCGCCCGGGAAGCCAGCGTCCTGAATAGGCTGGATTCACGGACCGCGAGCCGCCCGAGGAGGAGCAGGAAGCCGAGGATTCCGCCGGCGATATAGGCTGACCTCCATTCGAGCCTTGCCGCCGTGAGCGCGGCCGCGGCGGCGCCGGTGAGCCCAATGGAGGCGACGAGCGCGGTGCCCCAGCCCCGGGAGCGGCGGGGCATCGATTCGGCGACGAGCGTGACGGCCGCGCCCAGTTCCGCCGCCAGCCCCAGTCCGGCCAGGAAGCGCAGCGCCCCGTAGGCGGGGACGGAGGAGGCGAACGCGCTTCCCAGCGTCGCCGCCGAGTAGAGGAAGATCGACCCGAAGAGGACCCGCACCCGGCCCGCCCGGTCGCCCCACATGCCCCAGAGCAGTCCGCCGAGGAGGAGCCCCGCCTGCTGGCAGTTGAGGATATGGGCGCCCGCGGCGAGCATCCCCTCCGGGGGGACGCCCATCGCCTCGAGGCTCGGGATGCGCACGATGGCGAAAAGCGTCAGGTCGAATATGTCGATGAAGTATCCGAGGGCGGAAACGAGGACGGTCATTGCGCCGCCGCGCCGCGGGGGGGTACGCTGGAGCAGGTCTTATAAGATTGCGGGAATGGATTTAGCAGAGGCGAGGGGCCGGGCGTTCGTCCTCGCGCCGGCTCCTGCCGGCCGCGTGTCGGAGAAGCCCCGCCCCGAGCCCCGCTGCAAACCGAAAAGCTGTTCGGCATATATATGAATGTGAAGCGCATCCGTTCAATTGAAACAGGGGAAGCGCGGGGGGTCAATCAACATCCCGCCGCCGTTCGACTCAGTCGCCGGGCTCCTTCGCTCAGGGCGCCGTGCCCGATTCAATTAGGCTAATGGGCACGGCGCGGGGGGTCAATCCGCCCCCGGACGCGCGAAGGGGGCTGGCCGTGGTGGAGTATTCCTCCTACGCCCGGAGCGTGCCCGCGGCGCTGGACGCCGTGGGAGCCGCGGAGGCGCTCAAGGGCCAGGGCAAGGTGCTGGTCAAGCCGAACCTGGTCGAGGCGCTCGCCCCGCCCGTCACGACCCCCGCCGAGTGCGTGGAGGAAGTCGTGAAGTATGTCCGGGCCTGCTCGAAGGCCGAAGTCGTGGTGGCGGAGGGCTGCGGCGCCGCGTCCTACGGAACCGACAGGTGTTTCCGCGACCTGGGGTACCTGGCGATGGCCAAACGGCTGGGCGTTCCGCTGGTGGACCTTAACACCGCCCCAACGGTCCTTCTCCATAATCCCGCCGCCCGCGTCTTCCGCGAGTTTCACATGCCCGAAATAGCCATGTCGCACTTCATAATCTCCGTTCCCGTGCTCAAGGCCCACAGTTTTGCGACAATAACCGGGACCATGAAGAACATGATGGGGTTCGCCCCGCCCGCCCATTACCAGCAGGGGGGCCACTGGAAGAAGTCGGCGTTCCACGCCCGCATGCACGATTCCATACTCGACCTCATCGATTACCGCGCGCCGGACCTTAGCGTGCTGGACGCGCGGGTGGGCCTGCCGGAATTCCACCTGGGCGGGCGTGAATGCAACCCGCCCGTCGGGAAAATCGTCGCCGGGTTCGACCCGGTCGAGGTGGACCGGAAGGCGGCGGAACTGCTTGGATTCGACTGGCGCAGGATTCCCCATCTGGCTTCGGGAACTTGAACTCATTAAAAGGGAGGAAACGATGAACGAACTTGCAGGTTTGATTCCGGCGCCGAAAAAGGCAAGGTTGACCGGCGGACAGGTGAAGCTGGCCGGGAGCGGCCGAATCCTGATGGCTCCGGGGCTGTTCCCCGGGGCGGAAACGGCGGCGCAGATCCTGCAGGGGCGCCTCAAGGAAAGGTTTGGCCTGGCGCTTCCGGTGGAGGTGGCCGGCCAGGGCCCCGTTCCCCGCGGTTCCGTCCTCCTTTCCGTGTCCGGCGACCGCGCCGGCTTTCCCGGATGTCCCTCCCCCGAAGAGGGGTACCGTGTTTCCTGCCGGGGCGGGGCGGTGGCGCTCTCCGGGGTGGGGGAGGCGGGGCTTCGGCACGCCGTTTGGACGCTTCTCGCGCTTGTCCGCAAGGGACCGGGCGGGGTGGCCCTGTCTTCCGTGGAAATCGAGGACTGGCCGTCGCTCGCGTTCCGCGGGGTGATGGAGGATGTTTCGCGGGGCAAGATACCTACGCTGGAAAGCCTGAAGTCGTTCGCCAGCCAGCTGGCGGAGTGGAAGTTTAACGCGATGCAGTTGTATGTCGAGCACACCTTTTTCTGCAGGAAACACCCGGAAATAGGGCGTGGCTGGTCCCCCCTTACGCCCCGGGATATCCGCGAGCTGGACGCCCATTGCCGGTCGGTCGGCATCGAGCTGGTCCCGAGCATGGCGTCGTTCGGCCACCTCGACCACCTGTTTGACGCGAAAAAGTACCGCAAGCTGTGCGTGGGGAAGCCCTGGCGCCTCATCAATCCGCTGGCGGAATCCTCCTACCGGTTCCTCGACGGGCAGTATTCGGAATATATGCCCTGTTTTTCCTCGCGCTGGTTCAACGTGAACTGCGACGAGACCTACGACCTGGGGACCGGGAAGAGCGAGGCAGTCGTGAAGCGTTTGGGGAAGGGCGAGGTTTACCTGCGCCACATCCTTCGGCTCTACGATTTGGTCACCAAGAAGTACGGCAAGCGGATGATGATGTGGGGCGACATCATCGGGCACTACCCCCGCCTGATTCCGCGCCTGCCGAAGGACATAATCATGCTCCCCTGGGGCTACTTCAACCGCTGGCGCCCCGCGGAGATGCGCCCGTATGTGCGGTCCCGCCTGGCTTTCATCGTGTGCCCCGGAACCAGCGCGTGGCACTCGCCGGCACCGTGGACGCACACCGCGGACACGAACATTTCCTCCGCCGCCTTTTCGGCGAAGAAGACCGGGGGGCTGGGCATAATGACCACCGATTGGGGGGACGGCGGCCACCAGCAGCCCCTGGGGCTTTCGTGGAACGCCTTCGCTGGCGCGGCGGAGCAGGGTTGGTCGGGCGGCGCCACCCCGCAGTCAGAAGTGGACAGGCGCTTCTCGCTCTCGGTGTTCGGGGACGCCCGGGGCGAGGCCGGACGGCTTTGGAGGGTCCTGGGCAGGGCGAACGAGGCCCTCCGCTACAAGGTCGTCTATATCCAATGGTGGTATTCGGTGAACTTCGGGCTCATGTTCTACGAGAACGACCTGAAGGGGGAGATTTTCACCCACATCAACCGGGGCGGGGTGAGGCGGCTTGCCCGGGTGGCGGCCAGCGCCGATTCCATCCTGCGCAAGTTGGAGGAGCGCAGGGCCGGGCCACCCCTGCTCCGGCGCGAATTGCGCTACAGCGTCGACATGCTTGTCCACCTCGCGGCGAAATTGGACTGGATGATGGACTTGAAGGAAGGCAGGAAGGGTCCGTCAATCAGGGCGCGCGGCCGGGCATTGCTCGCCGGACTGGCCGGCCTGCGCCGCGGGTTCCTCGCCCTGTGGAACGCGCGCAACCGGCCCCACCGCAGGGAAATCACGCTGGGCCTCTACGACAAGTCGGCCAAGTTCTACAGGAAACTCCTGGCCAGCGTATGAAGGAACCTGCGTATGCACATAAGACGACTGACGAGTTTGCCTTGTCTTGGTGGCTCGCGGTCGGCCTTCTCCGGCACGCTCGCCCCGCCCGCCGCGCGGGGCTCGCTCCGCTGCCGGTCTCGCGCTCGTCCCGGAATCGTTGCAAGACAACGATTCCGGGACCCCATGGCCACGCGTTCTCCGTCGCAGGCGCCGGGGACGGCGCCGCGACTCCGAAGCGACCGGCAGAGGGCCGTCGAAAGCCTCCCGCGAGCCCCATGAGTGGCGTCAAGAGCATGCGTAGATGAAGCCAAAGCCACTGGCGCTGTCCGTCAACGCCAACCGCGGCACGCTCTCGCTGGCCCGTCCGGGCGGGATTCCCCTCATCCCGGAATTCTGGCTGGAGTTCGAGTCCGCGGATGGGGCGGCTTTCACGACATGCCAGGGCGGATTCAAGCGCGAGGGAAAGTCGTGGGTGTGCGGGCTGGCCGACGGTGAAATCAGGCTGACCCTGGGAGTGGAGCGGGTCGCGGCGCCGGGCGGCCTGCTGCTGTCCGTTTCCCTGAAAAACTGCGGTGAAGAGACGCTCCGGCTGAAGCAGGTCCGGCTCCTGCGGGGCCGCCTTCCGGCGGGTTCGCCCGGCCTGGGTGACCCGGGACAGTGGAAGCTCCTGAAGATGGGATATACCTTCGGGGGCGCCCACAAGGAGGACGGCGACGGCCGCTGTTCGGCGCTGGTGGATTTCCCGGGCAGGCGGGACGCCGCCCGGAGCTGGGGAGTCGCCGCCCTGCGTTCCGCTTCCGGACCGGGGGGGCTGGTGCTGGGTTTCGCCACCTCCCGGCGGCAGATGGCCTGGGTGGACGTCAAGCGTGAGGGCGGCGAGGCCGAATTGTCCGCCACGGTCGAGACCGAGGGGGGGGAAGTCCTCCCCGGCAAGACACTGGAACTGGAGCGGCTCTATCTCGGATGGCACGACGACCTGGCCGCGGGGCTGTCCTTCTTCGGCCGCCTGCACGGCCGTCTCATGGGCGCGAAGCCCCGCCCGGCGCCCGCGGGCTGGTGCTCCTGGTATTTCTACCGCTCCGGCGTGACGGAACAGGCCGTCATCGAGAACGCCAAGTTCGCCCGGGAGCGGTTTCGCGCTTCCCCCCTTTCGGTCATCCAGGTGGACGACGGCTGGGAGGGCGCCTATGGCGACTGGCTCGAGGCCAACAAGCGCTTCCCGCACGGGATGGAATGGCTCGCGGGGGAAATCAGGAAACTTGGATTCGTGCCGGGGATATGGGCCGCGCCGTTTGCTGTCCAGCCGTTCTCAAAACTTTTCCGGGAACATCCTGACTGGCTGGTGAAGGACCCGGCGGGAAATCCCATTCCATGGGACGTTGAGTGGGCCGAGCCGAAGACGCCGTGGTACGGGCTGGATACCTCCCATCCCGATGTCTTGGCCTGGCTCAAGGAGACCTTCGGCCGCCTGCGCCGGGCCGGCTACCGCTATTTCAAGCTGGACTTCCTGTTCATGGGGTGCCTCCGGGGAGTGCGGGCCGAGCGGGTAACGCGGGTCGAGGCTTTCCGGCGCGGGCTGTCCGCCATCCGCTCCGCCGTGGGCGATTCCTTCGTCCTTGCCTGCACGGCGCCCTACCCGCCGTGCGTCGGCCTCGTGGACGGGGCGAGGACGAGCCACGATATATATCCCGGCGGGAGCCTGGCGGACTCGTTCGGCGAGGCTTCCCGCGAGGCGCACCAGCGGTTCTGGGCCAACGGCTCGCTGTGGAGCGCCGACGCCGACGCCGTGGTCCTGCGCCAGGCGGAGGGGTCCGACGAGTCCGTCGCCGGCGCGGTCGCCGCCAGCGTCCTCCTGTCCGGCGGGACGGTCATGTCGGGCGACGCGCTTCCCGAGCTTCCGCCCGACCGCGCGCGGCTCATGGAAAGCCTACTGAGGGCCAAGCGGGGTTCCGCCGGCGTGCCGCTGGACCTCTTCGAGCGCGAACGTCCGCGGGTGGTCGCCCAGCCCGCGGGGCGGCGCCGCTGGCGGGTTGGCGTGTTCAACTTCGACCCATTCCCGCGCTCGGTGGCGCTCGACCTTAGGAAGCTGGGGCTTGCCCGGGCCGAGGTGAGGTTCCTGCACGGCCTGGAGGCGGGGGCGCCCGTGAAGGCGCGCGGCCGGGTCATGTTCCCGCCAGTGCCGCCGCGCGGTGCCGTGGTTTGTGACGTCACCGGAAAGTAGTTCCGCCCCTTCCCGCATCTTCACGGCGGCGCTGGTTGCCTTCCTGGCGCTGGTCTCCGTCAACATGCTTGCGGTGTTCTACTGGCCGTCGATGTGGCACGACGCCTGGGCGAAACTCTGCAACTACAACTTCAACGTATTCAGCCTCGAAGGGTTCGCCAGGGCGTGGGCCCTTCACGCTTGGGAGGCGGTCGTGGCCGCCGCGGTCATCGCGGCGGCGGCGGGATGGGGCGGGGTCGTCCTGGCGCTGGTCCGGCGGAAAAATTCCCGGGAGGGCCTGCTGGCGTGCGTAGGGCTGGGATTCGGGGTGCTGGGACTCGCCGGGCTGGGGCTGGGGGCCGCCGGGCTCCTCTTTGCGGCGCCGGCCGGCGCCTTCGTGGCTGCGGGGGCCGCGCTCCTGGCGGTGCGCGGCGGCCGGGAAAGGATGGAGGAATTGCGCAAGCTGGCCGGCCTGGCCGATTTCGGCCGAGCCGAGACCCGCTGGCTGGCCGCCGCCGCGGGCGTCGTGGGCCTGGTCAGCTTCCTCGTTTCTCTGGCCCCGGAGGGCGGCTGGGACGCCGTTTACTACCACCTGCGCCTGCCGAAACTCTACGCCCTGCACCACGGCATCTTCTTCGTTCCCTACATCTACCCGTCGCACTATCCGCAGATGGTCGAGATGCTTTACACGTTCGCCTGGCTGGGCGGCGGGGAGGGCGCGGCCAAGCTGGTCAATTTCTCGTTCTGGATTTTCGCCGGCCTGGCGCTCTTCGACCTTTCCTCGGTTTGGGGGGGGAAGGCGGCGGTCCGCGCGGTGGCGCTCGCGCTAACCATGCCGCTCGCGGGCACGCTCGCGGCGGAGAGCTACATCGACCTGGGGCTGACCTTTTTCGAGGTTTTGGCGCTTTCCTCGGTCCTGCGGGGGAGGCCGCTCGAGGCCGGCCTGTTGGCCGGGTTCGCGATGGGGTCGAAATACACCGGCGTGTTCGCCGCGGGTGCCCTGCTTGTCTCCCTTCCCTTCCTGCGGTGGCCCCCCCGACGGGTCGTGCTGGCGGCCGTGGCGGCCGCGCTCCCCGTCCTGCCCTGGCTTGGCCGGAACGCGCTGTTCACCGGCGATCCGGTGGCGCCGTTCCTGTACGGGGCGCTGGGAAGGCTGGATTGGGCGGGGGGAATCAGCCAGGCTGCCATGCACGGGGTCATTCCGCAGAATTACCCGCGAACCATTTGGGACATGGCGGTCTCCGTCTTCGTGGCGCCGTGGATGTTCCTGGAGCAGGGCGCCTTCGCAATCATGCTCCCGTTCATTTTCGGCATGCTGCCCGCCCTGGCCCTCCGTTCCCGTTCGCGCCCCGAGGCGTTCCTCAAGTCCTGGTTCCTCCTCTTCACTTTGGCAATCCTGGTCTTCTCGCCGGACGGCCGTTACTGGCAGCCGGCGGTTTTCCCGTTCTGCCTGCTGGCCGCGCTGGCCTGGGAGCGGCTGGAAACGGGGGAGGGAAGGTGGCGGCGGGCCATCCCGTATTTTGCGGGATTGTCGCTGGCTTTTGGCGCCGTCTATCACGTGATAGACATGCACTGCAAATCCACCTGCCTTTTTGTGGCGCTGGGATTTGAGGACCGGGGCGATTACGAGGAGCGTACCCGGGTGCCCTGGGGGTCATACGCGACGACCGTGCGGTGGTTGAACCGCAACATTCCCCGGGGAGAGAAGGTCGCCGTGGTAAGCGACGTGCAGGCCTTCCTGCTCAACCACGAAGCGGTGTTCGACTGCGATGCGCCCCATTCGACGCGCTGGATACTCGGGCTGGCGCGGCGGAGCGCGGACCCCGACGCCATCGCGCGCCAGTTCAGGAGATGGAACTGCCGGACGGTCTTTTACATCCGTTCCAAGGCGATTGCGGCGGCGCGGAATGAGAGCTGGGGGCCCGTGGAGGCGGGCAGGTGGCGGAGGTTCTGGGACACCCGGGCGGTGCTCCTGCGGCGGTCCGGGCCCTGCGTGGTATACGAGTTGTCCCGCAAGCCGCACCCGTCCCGGATTCCTGAGGACTTGGCCGGCCTGCAGGAATGGATACTGTCTGAAATGCTGGCGAAGCCGGACCACGCGGGACGGAAGGCCGTCTATCGCCGGGGGCTCGCGGCCGGTGTTGAGTCGGCCTACCTGTGCGGCACCTACGGGGAGATAACCATGAACGACGGGTTCCCCGCGGAGGGCGCGGAGGAGCTGCGCAAGTCGGTCAGGCTGGCGCCGGACCTGGCGGACGCCTGGTTCTCCCTGGCCCGGGCGCTCCTGCGTTCGGGGCGCCCCGGGGAGGCGCGCCAGGCGCTGGCGCGCGGCGAGAGGCTCGAGCCCGGTTCCCCGGACCTTAACGACCTCAGGAACGAGTTTGCGCGCGCGGTGAACCGCAACTAACAGGATGCTGTAAAAACCCCTCGTAGGGCGAGGGGACGGGCTGCGACGACCCTCTGCCGGCCTTTTCGCGGTTGCCGCCCGGTTCCCGCGGGCGGCAAACCGCGAATGCGCGGCCATGGTTTCATGGAATCATTGCCCGGCAATGATTCCATGAAGAGCGCACGGCCGGCAGCGGAGGCCGCCGCGTCGCGGCGGGACGCGGCGGTCGTGTCGGAGAGCCCGTCCCCGAGCCCCTGACTTTATGCGGGGTTTTTCGGCGCCCTGCTAAACTGTTGTGATGATGGGAAGGGGGAACACCCGTCTTTCCGTGGTCATACCGGCCTTCCAGGAAGCCGGCCGGATTGGGGTGTGCGTGCGCCGGGTTTCCGCGTATTTCCGCCGGCGGGGCCGGCCTTTCGAGGTAATCGTGGTGGACGACGGTTCGACCGACGGGACTTCCACCGAGGCCCGTTCAGCCGGCCGTCCGGTCCGGGTCATCGCCTACCGGGCCAACCGGGGCAAGGGCTACGCGGTCCGCCGGGGCGTGCTCGCGGCGCGGGGGGGCCGCATCCTCTTTCTCGACGCCGACCTTTCCACCAAGCCCGAGGAGTGGCCCGGGCTCGAGAAGCGGCTCGACGCGGGCGCCGACCTCGCCATCGGCTCGCGCAAGATGCGCGGCGCCCGGCTCCTCAAGCGCCAGCCATGGTGGCGCGAACGGATGGGCAAGGTTTTCACCTGGCTGGTGCGCCGGTCTCTCGTAAACGTATCCGACGCAACCTGCGGTTTCAAGGCGATGACCCGTTCTGCTGGTCGCGCGCTGTTCTCGGCCCAGAAGCTGGACGACTGGAGCTTCGACGCCGAGGTGCTCTTCCTGGCGAAGCGGGCCGGCATGCGCGTCGACGAGGTTCCGGTCCGCTGGAAGGACAATCCCCGGAGCAAGGTGAGGCCCGTCCGCGACGCGCTCCGCTCGCTGCTGGGCATCGTCCGAGTCCGGCTGAACGCGCTGGTCGGACGGTACGGCCGGAGGTTCCGGGGGGCGTGAACCGGAAGGGGACGGACGAAGCCATCCCGGCCGTCTGGCTGGTGGCCGGGCTGGCCTGGCTGGCGGCGGCGCTGGCTTCGGTGGGATTGGGGGCGCCCTCGCTCTGGATTGACGAGACCCATTCCTGGGAGTTTTCCTGCCTCCCCTCGGCCTGGCTGGTCATCCTGAACGCGGCGGCCCGCGACGCCTATCCGCCGCTCTACTTCCTCCTCCTGCACTTCTGGATGATGCTGGGAACCGGCGAGGCCTGGCTCCGGACGCTCTCAGTCCTTTTCCATGTTGCAGCGGTCCCGGTGGCGTTCCTCGTGGGTGCCCGGCTGGTTTCCCGTCCCGCCGGCCTGTTGGCGGCGGCGCTCCTCGCTGTATCGCCCTTCCACCTTGCTTTCGCGCGCGAGGTGCGGATGTATTCAATGGTCGAACTGCTTTCACTTCTTTCGGTCTGGGGACTCCTGAAGTGGGTCCAGGACGGCTCGCGGGCCGGCTGGCGGGTCTTTGTGCTGGCGGGAATCGCGCTCATCTACACCCAGTTCATGGGGGCGCTTCTCCTTCTGGCGGAGGCGCTCTTCCTGTTCGGCGAACGCAAGCGGCCGGGGGTGTGGGCTGGTACCAGGAAGTGGATTCTCGCCACCGTCCTGTGCTTCCTGCCGTGGTCACCGTTCTTTTTGAAAGCCGCCCTCGTAACGCGGGGATACGGGGTGGATGCCTCCATACCGGAGCTGGCGTATTACTTCCTTGGCGTGACGGGCGCCGGGTTCGGCGCCGCGCGCTGGGTCCTGTCCGTTTCCATGGCCCTGCTGGCGGTGCTGGTATGGGCGGGATACGAGGCCCTGCCGCGCGGTTCCGCCCGCCGGCTCCTGGCTTGGTGGGCGTTCCTTCCCCCCGTGCTCGAGATGGTTTCGGGGCTCCTCGGCAAGTCGGTCTTTGGCGAGCGCACGCTAATCGGCTCGACGCCGGCCCTGCTCATCCTCGTGGCTTCGGCGGTATCCTCCTTTCCGCGGGGCCGGGCCGTCCTGTCTTCCGCGTGCCTGGGCGCGCTGGCCGGTTTCGGTTTCGCGCACTTACAGGGCTATATCCTCCCAACGGCGCCGCATAACCGCGAGGCGGTCGCGCTGGTCATGGCCCACGCCCGTTCGGGCGACGTTATCCTGCATTCCTCCACGGTCACCTACCATCCGGTACACGAGTATTACCTGCCACTTTCCGCCACCCGGATGGGCGACTACATGCTGGAGCCGCCGGCGGCGTTCCGGGGCGGAAGGCTGGGCAACATGTTCCGCGAGGCCTGGCGGCGCGCCCGCGCCAGTCTGGATCCCAGGGGAGTGCTTAAGACCGGCGCGGACCCCCACCGCATCAGCGAGGACGCCTTCACGGGCATAAAGTTCCGGCGGGTGTGGTATTTCCGCGAGACCCCGGTGGGCCTGCGGCGGCTCTGGCTGATTGTCCCCGCCAATTTCTACCGCGCGGGCGACCCCCGTTTCCGGGATGTCCCCATGTCAGTGCATCGCCAGCTCGACCGGGAGCTGTCCCGGGCGGGCCAGTGGGAGTTCCCCGGCCTCTCCGTCGAGCTCTACGAGCGTATGTAGTCCGCGTAATATTTCTGGTGTAAATTCAGGGGCCGTCTATTATGAGGGTGTGCTGGGGCTGGAGCGGAGCTGAGCCTGACGGTCCGTAGTCGCCGCGGGGCCTGGCCGCTGGAGGCGCGCAGGCGCCTTGGGCCGTCAGCGCCGGAAGCGGCCCTCTTCGGGCCCCGCGGGAGACGGAGGATGCCTATTGATGGCAAGTCAGGCTCGCAGCGAGGCGCTGGCAAGGTCACGGCGCCGAGCGATCCGCGAAAGCCCCAGCACGCCCGCCATCGAATTATTTGTGACAGCGTCCCCTATGTTGCGGGTAAAATGGGGGATGGACATGAAGCGTCTGGCCCTCCTTGTTCCGGCGGCACTGGCCATCCTGCCTTGCCTTCCCGCGTCTTCCGAGCCCTACCTTAACCGGGACGCGGCCACGCTTGCCCCCGGCAGGTTCATCGTGCAGGCGGACGGATTTTGGGGCGCCTCGCGCGGCGCGTTCGACTCCGACCGCGGCGAGGTGGAACTGGCGGCGACGCCGGGTTCGGCGCTGGTGCGCGGCGCGGGGCTCGAAGCCCGCGCCGGGCTCCCGGGCGCGCTGGAACTGTCGGTGCGGGGCGGCTACTCGGTGCAGGAAATCAAGGTGGACCGGTGGGATTCCGTGTCGGGCTGGGCCGGTTCGGACGTCAGCAAGGGCGAGGGGCCGGACGACATCGAGGTCGCGCTCAAGTGGTCCGTCCCCGCGGTGAGGTGGCTTCCTGCGCTCGCCGTCGAGGCAGGCGCGCGGGCACCGCTGGCGCGGGGGCCCGACCGGGCCCGCCATTTCTACGACCGCCGGGGGAACGGGTCATGGGGTTTCCCGGTCGGCGCCCGGTTCACGGGGGACGGGAGCGGCCCGGTGACGGCCTACGGGTCGGCGTTCTGGGAGCCGTCGCTGAAGCGCAGCGTGACCAGGTGGAACGGGACGGAGTTCGACGGGCCGCACGGGTTCGTCCCGGGAGAGGAGTCCTCGTTCTCGGCCGGAGTGGAAGTGGCGGGGAATGGTTTCCGCTGGGCCATCGAGTTGCACGAGAGCGTCGCCGGGCGCGACGGGGGCGCCGCGGTGGATGCGCTTCGCGCCGCGGGCCGGGAAGGGGAGACCTGGCCGGAGATGGAGTCCCTTGAGCTGGTTCCCTCGGTCAGCCTCGGCGGGGACCGGATTTCCTCCCTTCACCTGGCCCTTTTCATCCCGCTGGGCGGGCGCAACATTTACCGGGTCCTGGCGGTGGGCGGGGCGGTGCGGGTGGGGCTATGAGAGTCCGGAATCCCGCCTCGCGGTTTTCCCTGGCCTGCCTCCTGATGCTGGCGGGGGCGCTACCGCTCATCGTATGGACCATCACCGACGACACCTCCCGGACGCCGCAGTGGGCCGCCTTCTGCACGATTGCGGCGGCAGGGTGGGCCGGTTTGCTGGCGGCGGGCCGCCCCATCCCCGCGGCGGGAACGCCGCTGGCCGCGCCCCTGCTGGCCTACGCGGCGGTGGCGGCCCTCCTGCCCCTCTTCGCCTTCCGGTTCACGACCGCCGTCGTGGATGGGATGGCGGTGTTCGCGGGGGTGGCGACCGCGGCGCTGGTTTCGGCCCACCTGGGCAACAAGCGCAACCTCGGCCGCGTCCTCGCCATGGTCGCGCTGGGCAATTGCGCGGTCGCCGTATACGGCTACTACCAGTACATGGGACTCGACAAGGCCAAGTGGGCCTACACCTACGGGGTAATGCACATGCGTCCGTTCGCGACGCTGGGGAATCCCAACTTCCTGGGCGGCCACTTTGCCGCCCTCCTGTGTTGGCCGGTGGCCCTTTTCCTCATGGAGCGGGATGCCGGGAAGAAGGCGGGGTGGTTCATGCTGGCGGCAGCGTGGGGGTCCCTGGTCCTGGTTTCGCAGACCCGCGGTTCCTGGCTGGCCGTCGTGGTGGCGCTGGCCTGGCTGGCGTTCATGCTCAGGCGGAGGGCGCCCGAGGTGTTCCAGGCCCAGCGCAAATGGCTGATCGGGGCCGCCGCCGCCGCGGCCGTGGGGGCGCTGGCGTTTGTGGGGACGAACCCCGACATCCTCGGCCGCGCCTCCCTGCTGTGGCATCCCGAGTTTGGGCAGGTGGCGAAGCGGGTGACCGCCTTGAAATCCGCCGCGATGATGTGGCGGCAGCACCCGCTCACCGGCATCGGTCCGGGCTGCTTCAAGCACGGCTATGGAAGGTTCCTGGCCAGGTCCATCCCCGCTTCCGAGGTGAAGCAGTTCACCCACACCTATTCGGAGGAATACGCCCATTGCGACCCCGTCCAGCTGTTGGCCGAAACGGGCGTGGCGGGCTGGGGCATCTTCGCCTGGCTCGTCATCTGTTCCGTGCGGCTCCTGCTCCGGCGGAGCACCCCGGTGGTGCTGGCGGTGCTCGGCGGCGGGGTGGCGCTCCTGGTGCACGGGAGCTTCAACCTTCCCATGCACATCGCGCCGACATCCTTCCTGTTCTGGCTTGGCGTGGGGCTGGCCGCCCCGGGCGCCCCGCTGGAAGATGAGGAAGAGCGGAGGACTCCGCGGAGGGTAGCCATCGCGGCCCTCGTGGCGGTCGTGGCGGGATTTTTCGCCGTGCTGATTTTCGCGTCCAGCGTGTGCAACCGGAGGGGGAACGACTACGTGAAGTTCCAGCGCTGGTTCGAGGCCCAGCAGTTCTTCGAGAAGGGGGCCAAGCTGGATTGGGACGACCGGCGGGAGTATTTCTTCATCGCCTCAATGATTTTCCAGCGGGGGGATTACCTGGCCTCCATACCGTATTTCGAGCGCGAACTTACGCGGAACCCCTATTACATGGACGGGTTCGCCAACCTCGGGAGCGCGCTGGGCGCGGCCGGCAACCTTGTGGGGGCGGAAATACAGCTTCGGACGGCCGCCGAACTCAACCCGGCCTACGCCGAAGCCTACGCCAACCTTGGCGTTTCCCTCCTCCAGCAGCGCCGATACCGGGACGCCGACGAGTCCTTCGGGAAGGCGCTGGAACTGGAGCCCGACCTGGACCTGGCCAAGCGGGGGCAGGAGGAGGCGCGGGCGAAGGTGCTGAAAGGGAGCCAGCGCTGAGTCTCCGGGCGGTCGTCTTCGACTTCGACGGCCTTATCGTGGACACGGAGAAGACCGCGTTCGAGTCCTGGCAGGATGTTTTCCGGTCGCACGGCGCCAGGCTGGATTTTTCCGATTGGGCGAGGGACATCGGCACGGCGGGGCAATTCGACCCCATAGCCGACCTGGAACGGCAGACCGGCCGGAAGTTCGATGCCACCGAAACCAGGGCGAAAGCGCGGCAACTGGAGGACCAGAAAAACGCCCTCATGGAGCTGCTTCCCGGCGTGGTGGAAAGGCTTGATGAGGCGGTTGCGCTGGGACTCCGGGTCGGCCTGGCTTCCAGCGCGTCCGAACGGTGGGTCTTGGGGCACCTGGCGGCGCGGGGCATTGCCGGCCGGTTCCATGCCGTCAAAACCCGGAACCAGGTTCCCCGGCTGAAGCCCGCTCCCGACCTTTTTCTCGCGGTCGCCGGGGCGCTGGGTGTCGCCGCATCCGAGTGCGTCGCGCTGGAGGATTCGCCCAACGGCATCGCGTCCGCCCGGGCGGCGGGAATGTTCTGCGTGGCGGTTCCCAACGAGATAACGCGGACGCTCGACCTTTCCGGGGCCGACATGCAGGTTCCCAGCCTCGCCAGACTTTCGCTGGCGGAAGTCGCCCGCCGCATGGACGGGAAAGGGGGGCCAGCATGACCGCGGTGCTCTCCTCCATTCCCGGGCTGGCCATACTCTGGCTGGTCTTCACGGTCCCGCTGGCCGTGTTCCGGGCCGGCAACGACTACGTAATCACCCCCAAGATTGCGCTGGCGATGGCGGGAGTGCTGGCGGCGTGGTGTGCGCTCGCCCAGACGGCAAAATGGCGCGCCGCGCCGCGCCAGCCGCTTTTCCTTCCGCTTGCGGCGTATGTCGTTGCCTGCCTGGTTTCCGTCCCCGGTGCCGTGAATTTTCCCCAGGCAAACCGGCTGGCGCTGGAGCAGGCGGGTTGGGCGGCGCTGGCGCTTGTGGCGGCGGCCGCGCCGGTCGGCCGGCGGCGTTTCCTCGCCGTTACGGCCGCCGCGGTGGCGGTCCAGCTCTTCGTGGCGTTCCTCCAGTCGTCGGGCCGCTGGGTGGTGGGACACGGGGAGGTTTTCGGCGCGGGCCGCATCTACGCGACCCTGGGCAATCCCTCCTACTTCGGCATTTACCTGGCCCCCGTCGCGGTGATGTTCGCTTCCTCGCTCGCCGCCGAGTTGCGGGCCCGCCGGACGGGGCAGGCCTGCTGGCAGGCAACCGCGCTGGCCGCCATCCTCTACCTGCTTTACCGCGCGGCGGTCATCGATGCCTGGGCCGGGCTGGCCCTGGGCGGGGCCGTCGCCCTGTTCCTCCTCTGGCGGGCGGGAAGTGGGGAGAAACTCGGGCGCGGGGCCTGGATTGCCGGAAGCACCGTCTTCCTGCTCGGGGTTTGGGGCGCGTTTTCCGTCCTCCTTCCCCGTCTGGGCGACCGGCTGGACTACCTGAAGGTCAAGGCGTTCTCGTGGCACGCCGCGGCGTGGCTGTGGCGGGAACATCCGGTCCTGGGCGCGGGGCCGGGCGGTTTCCAGACGGGGGCCCCGGACATAATGTCCCGGGTTCACGCGTTGTGGACCAGCCAGTGGGGGGTCCCGCCGATGTTCGTATCCCCGCACGACGAGGCGTTCGCGCACCAGGATTTCATCCAGATGCTGGCCGAGACCGGCGTGGCGGGATTCGGGTTGTGGATTTGGGCCGTGGTGGTCGCCATCCGCGTGGCGATGGCTTCCATGGGGCGGGACCGGGAAGGGGGAGTCTGGCGGGTGGCCTGCCTCGGCGCGCTGGCCTCATTCCTTCCGACCATGTGCCTGCACTTTCCCCTGCACCTGGCCCCGTCGGCGCTGATCTTCTGGCTCTGTTTGGGGCTGGCTGGCCGGACCGATTCGCCGTCCGATGGGGGCAGGTCCACCCCGGTATGGGCACGCCTGCTGGCGGCGCTCGCCGCCGTCCTGGCGTTCATTCCGGTGGCCCGTTCCTGGACCTCCAACGCCTACCTCGGGACGGGCTACCGCATGTTCCTCGGGGGGGCGCCCCAGGAGGCGGTCCCGTGGTTCGACCGGTTCCGGGTGCTGGACCCCGCGCATTACGAGGGCCGGTTCTACGCCGGCGCGCTGTTCCAGGCGCTTGGCGATGACGCGCGGGCGCTGGAGGAATACGGCGCGGCCACTTCCCTCTATCCGGGCATGCAGGGCGCGGTCTACAACCTTGGCAACCTTGCCTACCGGCGCGGCAAGTACGGGGAGGCGGTATCCCGGTATACCCGGGTACTGGAAATCAACCCATGCATGGTGGAGGCCCTCAACAACCGGGGCAACGCCTATGCGGCGATGGACCGGAACAAGGACGCCGTGCGTGAATACCTGCGGGCCGTTTCATTGAAGCCCAGCTATGCCGACGCGCTCTACAACCTTGCCATCACCCTCTACCGGGAGGGCGACCGGAAGGGGGCGAAAACCTGGCTGGAAAGGACGCTTGCGGCGGACCCGGCCTATCCGCAGGCGGAAGAGTTGGCGGGTTCGTTGGGGGTGAAGATGCAGAAGAGGAAGGCGGGGAGATGAGAAAGAAGAGTACCCTTCGACTCGCTCGCTTGGGTTCATTTTTCTTTCGGCACCTATCCGTTTTCCCTGTTTGCCGCTCGCTCAGGGTGGCCGTAACCGTCCTGTCCACCTTAACCGCTGGAACGGTTACGGCCATGACTGGCGGTGTGGTTACCGGTTCAACCTCCTGGAACGAGCCCGACTTCGGAACCGGCATCGTGGTCGAGGCCGGCTATTTCTTCAAGGATACGATGTTCTACAGCCGGGGGCGGGGCGGCTGGTGCCTTGACGCGGCCAAGACCTTCCTCCTGCCCTACCATTTCGGATTGTGGGTGGGTGCGGGAGTCCTTACCGCCGAGGGCACGATGCGGATGACTTCATCGGCCGGATTTGACGCCGACACGACTTTTCGCACCCAGGCCTTCAGCGGTGAGGTGGGAATCCTGACTCCGTGGACCCCCTTTCCGGTGGCGGTAATGGTTTACCGGCACGACACCCGGATTTCGGACCGTTGTATCGGCGGCCCCTACGACCGGAAGACGCTTTCCGGCTCGAAGTCGGGATTCGGCTGGGGCATCATCGTGCGCATCCTCCTGGAACTGTTCGGGGGCGGCGAACGGAAGGGGCCGCACGGTCTGGGGGTGGTAATCGGGTATGCGGGGCTGGCCGACCTCTCGAAGGTGGACATCACGACGGAAGGGGACGGTGGCGCGAAAGCCATCCACCGCAAATGGAAGCCCGTCGCGGGCGAGAGCATCCGGGCAGGATTGGAATATGAATTCTAATTCAGGGGGGCTCGGGGCGAGCTTCTTCGACACGCCGAACGGGGGCGGCCGGGCCTTCCGCGGACCGTTCGGTGCTGCGGCCTCAAGTGCACCTCACTGCGAGCCGGCCTTGCCATCAACAGGCATCCTCTGTCGCACGCCCGGACCAGGGAATGCCAGCTCCGCCGCTGCGGCGGCCTGGCCGCCTGCGCGCCTCCGCCGGCCGGTCCGCGCGGCGACTACGGACCGGCCGGCTCAGCTCCGCTTCAGGCCCGGCCCGCCCCCTCTGGGCTCGGCGGTCGGCAGAGGGTCGTCGAAGCCCACCCTCTCGCCCTTATTGTGATTAATTCGATACCATTGTAGGGAATCGCATCTCCTCCCAACCCTCTCCCGTTCCCCGGGAGAGGGGAGGGTGAGGGATGAGTGGGTGGCGGAATCGGGAATGAGAGGAGGATAAATGAATGAAGCGGAGATAAACGCGTGGCGGGACATCATCGCCACCAACACGGTAACGGTGATGTCACTGTTGAAGGTGCTGACGAAGAAGGGAGTCTGCACCGAGAAGGAAATCCTCGATGCCGTCGAGGAGACCAAGAAGGAGCTGACCGCGGGGAAGAAGTCCCCGGCCGCCTGAAGGGTAAAGCAAAACCCTCTTGCCCGGTGCTTCCCCCCTCCTCTCCCTAACCCTCTCCGCAGGGCGGGGAGGTTATGCCCTCCGCGAAGCGGCATGAATAATCAAACCGCTGGCATCGCCGAGCCTGGCGAGGCCCGAGGGAAGGGTGAGGAGGGGTCCGTTAAGGAGAAAGTTTCGCGGCAGGCTTTGAGATTCTATCCGTGGCCAGCGTAACGGGTTTGGTCGGGGATTCCCGCGGCGCGGAACGCGGCCCGGCGCTCCGCGCACTTGTTGCACTTGCCGCAGTGGAGCCGGCCGGAAGGGGAGAGGCAGGAGAAGGTCCTGTGCAGGGGGAGCCCGCGGCCGGAGCGCAGGACTTCCTCCTTGCGGAGGCGGGCGAACGGGGCGATGACGCGAATCCGCGTTTCCAGCGCGCGGGAAACCGCCTTCCCCATGTCGTAGCGGAAACAGCGGGTGCCGTCCCCGAAGGGGTTTCCGCGGAGCGTCCCAATGGCAATGGAGCCCGCCTTCAAACCGGGACAGAGGACCGCCGCCTTGGCGATGAGCAGGAGGTTGCGGCCCGGAAGGTATACCGAGCGGTCGGCGGAACGGATTCCGGGAGTCCGGCGGCCGGTAATGCTCCAGTGCGCCCCGTAGACGTCACGGGCCGGCAGGAACATGACGCGCAGGGGGGCCACCCGGGGGAAATGGACCGCGGACAGGAGCCCCTTCAGCGCCTTGAGTTCGGCGCGCTCCCACCTGAGCCCCGCCCGGATGTAGACCGGAAATACCCGGGAAAAGCGGCCCGCAAGGCTTTGCAGCAGGACGGCGCTGTCCGGTCCCCCGCTCACCAGCGCCACCACGCTCCCCTTGGTTGTCATGCCCATATAATAGGTAATTGTGAAGATGAACATAATCAGCCCGGACATCAGGAGATGTCCCGGCAAAGGTAGGGTTTACCAGGGTGCCACCTTCAGTGGCATGGCCGTACACCCATACCCTCTCCTGAGTCGCAGGCGGCTGGTGCGCCGATCGCGTTGCGGCGCTTCGCCGCCTCCAGCAATGCTTCGACCTCTATGCGCGCGGTGTCCCTCACCGCCCTGGCGCACAATCAATAATCCAACCGCTAGCCGCGGGCGCCTTGCGCCCACGAGAGGGCTTTCGGCCCGGCCTTCGCCGGCGATAGCGGATTGAGGTAATCGGTGGAACTTAAAGGGAAAACCGTCCTGATAACCGGTGCCGCGAAGCGGGTCGGGCGCGCGATAGCCCTCGCGCTGGCCCGCCGCGGGGCGGACATCGCCGTCCATTACAACTCCTCGGGCGGGGAAGCCGAGAAGACCGTGAAGGACATCGTGGCGCTGGGTGTCAAGGCGCAGTCTTTCCGCGCCGAGCTCTCCGACGCCGCGGCCATCAAGTCGCTGGTCGCCGGGGTCGCCCAAAAGATGGGGAGGCTGGACGGGCTGGTGAACAACGCGGCGGTCTTTTTCAGGACGCCGCTCGACAAGGTGACCGCGGAGGACTGGGACCGCACCCTGGCGGTCAACCTGCGGGCGGTTTTTCTCGCCTGCGTCGAGGCGGGGAAGCTGATGCTGAAGGGGGAGGGCGGCGCCATCGTCAACATCGCCGACTGGGCGGGTGAGCGACCCTACCGGGACTACCTTCCCTATTGCGTCTCCAAGGCGGGGGTAATCGCGCTGACGAAAGGGCTGGCCAGGACGCTCGCGCCGAAGGTGCGGGTGAACGCCGTGGCGCCCGGCCCGGTCCTGACCCCCGAGGACCTCTCCGAGGAGGAGAAGCGGGAGATACTGGAGCGCACCCCGATGAAGCGGCATGGTTCCCCGGAAGACGTGGCCTCGGCCGTGGTTTGGCTCATGGAAGGGTCCGATTTCACTGCCGGCGTCATCCTGCCCGTTGATGGAGGCCGCCTCATCTCTTAGCAAGATGCTGAAAAACCTCATTTGATAGAAGAGCTCGGGGCGGGCTTCTCCGACACGGTAGAAGGGGGCGGCTGGGCCTTTCGCGGACCGCTCGGTGCCTCGGGCCCAAGTGCACCTCACTGCGAGCCGGCCTTTCCATCATTAGGAATCCTCCGTCGCACGCGTGGACCAAAGAAGGCCGGCTCCGCCGCTGCGGCGGCCGAGCCGCCTGCGCGCCTCCGCCCGCAGGTCCGCGCGGCGACTACGGACCGGCCGGCTCAGCTCCGCTAAAGGCCCAGCACGCCCCATACGGACACAGCGGTCGGCAGAGGGTCGTCGAAGCCCGCCCTCTCGCCCCCGTTAGCTATTTTCCAGGATCTTGTTGGAGGGGATTCGCGGTTCTATTCCAGAACAACCAGGGTCATTTTCGTCGGTTCACTCTTTTCGAGGGTCGTCTCGATGTAGTAGAACCTGCCGCGCCGGTCTATCTGGATGGACTTGGCGTCGCCGGCAATCGAGCCAAGCACCTGGTTGACCGCCTCAATCTGGCCGTCCGGCTTGAAGCGCATGCACCAGATATTCTCGCCCAGGGAGGTAATCACGCTGATGCGCCCGTCGCAGGCGACGACGACCTTGACAGGGGTGGCCACGCCATCGGGCGTCGAGGGATGGACTATGGGGCCGAGCTCCAGGAGGACCGGCAGGGCTTCGGTCTTCCGCCACAGCGGGATGGTGAGTTTTCCCTCGAAGCCGAGGGGATTCTCGCCCCCAAAGCCGGCGGCATAGGGACTGGCCGAGATGCCGGGGCATTCCAGCCACCAGGGTTCGCAGGGAGTCGAAGATACGAGCCGGTCGTTGTCGAGGTCGACCCTCCGGATGTCGGTGACGCCCTCGGTGCCGTAAACCAGGAAAAGGTCGTCGGTCCGCCACCGGAGCATGAGGGGCAATACAACCTTGTGCGTGATGCGGTGGCGCATGCGGAACCTGCTGTCGAGCACCCAGATTTCGCGCCCGCCCTCCGCGTTGGTCACCGGGATGGCCAGCCAGCCGCCTTCCGAGATGGACGAAATGCCGTGCCGGTGCCAGCCGTGCTCAATCAGGTCGAGGACAAAGGCGTCCGCCATCCCGTTGCGCGCCACGACGATGCGCCCGGTGTCGCCGGTTTCGATGATGCAGCCGTTCTCGGAGCAGTTTTCCGGCGAAACGGCGAACTGGACGCCGCCCTTCTGCCTTTCCATGAGGATGGCGTTGGCTTCGCGGCCGAACGGGATGGTGCACACTTCCGACCGGCGCAGTACCGGGGCGTTAAGGGTGTTGCCCCGGAGCACGATGCGGCCGGAACTCGGGATGGCGGGCTCGGGTGGAAGGACGGCCTCCTGCCGGGGCGGCGCCGCCGGGGTGCACCCGCCAAGGATTGCGCACAGCGCGAGTATGGCCGCATTTCTGGTCATTGCCCGCCTATTATCCTAGAATGAAGGCGGTCATGTATACGGTAATCAAGGAACTTCACTTCTCCTACGGACACCGGCTCCTCAAATACGAGGGCAAGTGCAGGCACCTGCACGGGCACAACGGCAGGCTGGAAATCCACATGAGGGCCGACTCGCTGGACGGCCGGGGCATGGTGGTGGACTTCAGCGAAATCAAGTCCAAGGTGGCGCAGTGGGTGGAGGACGAGCTCGACCACAAGATGCTCCTGTGCAAGGACGACCCGGCGCTCCCGCGCCTGCGCGAGATGGGGGAACCCGTCTTCGTGATGGACGAGAATCCCACCGCGGAGAACATCGCGAAGCTGGTTTTCGAACACACCCGGAAGCAGGGGTTGCCGGTCCTGACCGTAAGGTTGTGGGAGACCGTCACATCTTCCGCCACCTACTCCGGATAGCCAGCCTGCGCGCCGCCACATGACCGTAATATTCAGCGACGATGCTTCTTTGGGCGGGTCGGGGTGCGATGCATATACCTGATGGTTTCCTTGACGCCAGGACCTGGGTGCCGCTTTGGGTGGTTTCGGCCGGGAGTGTGTCGCTGGCGGCGCACCGGGCGCGCCGGCGTCTGGATGACAGGACCGTCCCTCTCCTGGGGGTGACGGCCGCCTTCGTCTTCGCCGCCCAGATGCTCAATTTCCCGGTGGCTGGCGGCACTTCGGGCCACTTCACGGGAGGTGTGCTGTCGGCCATCCTGCTGGGTCCCGCCGCGGGACTTCTGGCGATGTCTTCGGTGCTGGCCATCCAGTGCCTCGTGTTCCAGGACGGCGGTTTGACCGCGCTGGGCGCCAACATCTTCAACATGGGGGTGGCGGGTTGCCTGGTCGGGTGGGCGGTCTGGCGCGGTGTTCTAGCGCTTACGCGGGGCCGGGGGAGATCCGTTGCCGCGTTCCTCGCGGCATGGCTGTCGGTCGTGCTGGCTTCCTCGCTGTGCGCCGTGGAACTGGGGCTGGCGGGGACGGTGCCGCTGAAAACCGCGCTGTTCGCGATGGCAGGGGTGCACGCGGTAATCGGGCTGGTCGAGGGAGCCATAACCGCGGCGATTCTGGAGTTGATAGGGCGGGTCCGACCGGACCTGCTCAGGGAGCCGCGGTCATAAAGCAGTTACGGCGTTTCCTCCTCAGCGCGCTGGCGGTATCGGTCCTGCTGGCCGCGGCTTCCGCCTGGGTGGCCTCCTCCTTTCCTGACGGGCTGGAGAAAATCGCGGAGTGCCTGGGATTCGGTAAAAAGGCCGCTCCCGCCGTGCTAAAGTCCCCGCTTCCGGATTACACCATTCCCGTCGCCGGCAACGGCCCTTGGTCGGGCGCGTTGGCCGGCGTTCTGGGGGTACTCGTCGTTTTCGTGGTGGCGTGGGGCACGGGCAGGCTCCTGTCGTTCCGGAAGAATGCGGCACGACTTCGTCGATAGGTTCGCCCGGGTTCCTTCGCCCGTGGCGGGAATCGACCCCCGCACCCGTCTCGTTGCCGCACTGACGGTCCTGCTGACTGTCGTAGGCGCGCCTGCCTCGCGTCCCGGGATGCTCGCAGTCTGCGCCGGGTTCATCGCCGGCTACGCAGCGCTTGCCCGCGTTCCCGCCGGCTGGCTCGTGGCGCGTTCCGCCGTTGCCCTGCCCTTCGCCCTTCTCGCCGGCGCCTGGCTTCCGTTTGCCCGGCCCGGCGTGGGCGGTTGGGCGGCGCTGGCCGTTCTGGCGGCCCGAACCTTTCTGGCCGCGGCGGTCATCGTTCTCTTGGCGGCCACCACGCGCTTTCCGCATCTCCTCCGGGGGATGGAAGGGCTGGGGCTTCCCCGGGTGATGTCGCTGGTCCTGTCCTTCACTTATCGTTTTCTTTTCGTCCTGGTCGAGGAAGCTGAGCGGCTGGAGATGGCGGTTCGGTCTCGCGCGCCCATGCGGCGAAGGCGGTTCCGCGCCCTGACAGGCGCCGCGGGATACCTTTTCCTCCGCACTTACGAGCGGGCGGAACGGGTTTATCAGGCAATGCTGGCGCGCGGCTTCCACGGGGAAATCCCCGTCGGGGAAATTCCGCGCTGGGGGGTCCAGGACGCGCTGGCTGTGGCCGTGACGGCCGGTTTCCTATGGGTTGCCTGGAGGATTTGGTGAGCGTGCTGGAGATATGCGGGCTGACCTACCGGTATCCTGACGGAAGGTTTGCGCTTTCGGGCGTGGATTTATCCGTTGAAGAGGGCGAGACGGTCGGCGTCATCGGGGCCAACGGTTCCGGAAAGACCACCCTCCTTCTCCACCTCAACGGCATCCTGCGCGGCGAGGGGATTATACGCATCCTCGGCATGGATCCGGGCGGCCGCGACCGGGCCGCGGTACGGGCCGCGGTGGGGGTGTTGTTCCAGAACCCGGACGACCAGCTGTTCTGTCCCACCGTGAGGGAGGATGCCGAGTTCGGTCCGCTCAATCTGGGGGTTTCGCCCGCCGAGGCCGGTTCCCGGGCTGAGGAGTCCTTGGCCCGCGTCGGCCTCGCCGGCTTCGGGGACCGCTCGCCTCACCACATGAGCGCGGGGGAAAAGAAGCGCGCCGCGCTGGCGGCGATTCTAGCTATGCGGCCGCGCATCATTGCGCTCGACGAGCCGTCCGCCGACCTTGACCCGCGCGCCCGCCGGGAGCTGGTTCCCCTGCTCGCCTCATTCGGCGGGACGCGCATTGTCGCCAGCCACGACCTCGACCTGGTGCGGAAGCTGTGCGGCCGGGTTGTCCTACTGAATAGCGGGAAAGTGGTCGCGGACGGTCCGGCTGCACGCATCCTGGACAACGCCGTGCTTTTGGAGGCCAACGGACTTTAAGGTGGCCTTCCGCGACCGGCGGTTTGTGGGAAAATAGCCTGTCATGGTCACGATTTTCAACACGCTCACCCGCGCCAAGGAGGAGATAAAATCCTCGAGGCCTGACGGGAAAATCCGGATGTATGAGTGCGGGCTGACGGTCTACGACGAGCCCCACATCGGCCACGCCCGCACCGCCATCGTGTTCGACACGCTCAAGCGCTGGCTGGTGTTCCGGGGCATGCCCGTCATCCACGTCCGGAACGTGACCGACATCGAGGACAAGATAATCAAGCGGGCGAACGAGCGGGGGATATCGACTTCCGACCTGGTGGCCAGGTATGACGGCATCCGCAAGGAGCTGTTCGCGCGGCTCAACCTGCTTCCGCCGGACTTCGAGCCGTACGCCACCGCGCACATCAAGGAAATCATCGCCCTGGTCGAAAAACTCCTCGCCAGCGGGCTGGCCTACGCGTCGGGCGGGGACGTCTACTACCGCGTCAGGAAGTTCGCCGGCTACGGAAAGCTGTCCGGGAACACGCTGGAGGACCTGGTGGCGGGCGCCCGCAATATGCCGGGGGAGCGCAAGGAGGACCCGCTCGATTTCGACCTGTGGAAGGCCGCGAAGCCGGACGAGCCCTCCTGGGACAGCCCGTGGGGAAAGGGAAGGCCCGGATGGCACATTGAATGTTCCGCCATGTCCATGAAGTACCTCGGGGACACCCTGGATATCCATGGCGGCGCCAATGACCTTGTCTTCCCCCACCACGAGAACGAGATAGCGCAGAGCGAGGGTGCCACGGGGCGTCAGTTCGTCCGCATCTGGGTCCATTCCGGCTGGGTCACGATGAACCAGGAGAAGATGTCGAAGTCGCTCGGCAACACCATATCCCTGCGCGAGGTGGTGGACCGGGTGCCCGCGCCGGCCCTGCGGCTCCTCATGGGCCAGACGCATTACCGCTCCCCGCTGGAATATTCCGAGGCGCAGGAAAGGCAGGCGGTGGAGACTTATAAGGGAATCATATTGAGATATCAGATTGAAGATGAAGTTAAGGGTTCAGTTATTGAAAATAGCAATAATTATACTGCTCCTTCAGGCAATATCGTCTTGGATGCCGACGGCGGCAATCTATATTTGAATGTTCTGATTGCGCATATTCGCAATGACTATTTTACTAATGGTTTTGATAAAAATATGGATGATGATCTTGGAACTCCAAGGGCAATCGCATCTTTATCCTCCGCAGGATACATGTTTCGTGAGTTTATACGAGAAAATCCGGCCTATCTCAATGATCCTTTTTTGGTAAGGAGACTAGTATCATTGCGAGACGAGATCCTCTCGAAATATTCCCTTCTCGGAATAGAAGTGGAAATACAACATCTTCTTATTCCTAACGACGTTCAGTTTCTACTTGATCAAAGGCAGCAGGCAAGGAAAAATCGGGAATGGAATAAATCCGACATGATTCGCGAGGCGATCAGAAAACTTGGGTGGGATATTGAAGACAGGCGTGATGGTTTTCGAATTCGACGGATAGCGCAATAGAAATGGGATTTGTTCTTTTGGCCGGCCGGCGCGCCGTGCTGGAGGCGCTCCGGGCGGGCAAGCGCCGGGTGGAGTGCGTGTGGTGCCTCCAGGGAGGCAAGGGGGAAATCCTGGGGGAGATTGCGGGGCTGGCGGAGGCGCGGGGAGTCCGCGTCCTCGAGGTTTCCCGGAGGGAGATGGATGCGCTGGCCCGCGGTGCGGAGCACCGTGGCGTCCTGGCCCGCGCCACGACCACGGAGTCGTCAAGCCTTGAGGACCTGCTGGCCGTTCCGGCCGAACGCGGCGAGTCCGCCCTCCTGGTGGCGCTCGACGAGGTGAAGGACCCGCAGAACGTCGGGGCGATTATCCGCACGGCCGAGGGGGCCGGCGCCCACGGGCTTTTTATGACCGAGCACCGGACCGCCCCCCTGGGGGACGGCGTCCGGCGGGCGAGCGCGGGGGCGGTGGAGCACCTGGAAGTGGCGCGCGTGACCAACCTGCGCGGCGCGCTGGAGAAGTGCAAGGAGGCAGGATGCTGGGTGCTGGGTGCGGACGCGGCGGGGGAGCAGGAATACACCGAAACGGAGCTGACGAAACCGGTCGTTATCGTCCTGGGGGAGGAGGGCAAGGGCCTGCGCGACCTTACACGGAAGACGTGTGACGCGCTCGTTCGCATCCCCCTCCTGGGCAGGACCGCCTCGCTGAACGTGTCGGCTGCCGCCGCCGCAATCCTCTTTGAGGCCGCGCGCCAGCGCCGCATTGAGCGGGGTGCCTCCACCCATCTAAAATAGTCAAAGCGGATGCAGCAAAACCGAAGGGCGAAGCATCCCGCTGATGGAGGGCAATGAAAGCGAAGAAAACGCCTGAACCCGCTCGCCGGGCCGCCCGGCCGGAACCGCCGGGAAAGGCAGGAGCCACGGCAGGGGAGGGGCAGGCGAAACCGGCGGTCACCCGGCCGCCGGAGGGTCAGGACTCGTCCCGCGAAACCGTCGTCCTGCACTTCAAGGCGGCCATCTCCCGCAGCGCCCGCGGAACTTTCACGGCCGCGGCGGACGAGTTCCCGGGAATCGTCGCGCAGGGCGATACCGAGGAAGAGGCCCATTCCTCCCTCCAGGCCGCCATCCTAAAGTCGCTCGCCGCCTCCTCTGCCGTGGCGCTCGAGCCGGTCTACGAGGAGCCGCTCGGCTTCATCCCCTACGCCCTCCTTTCGCACCGCGAAAGGCTCTGGGCGGCCACCAACCTGGACGTCGTCCTCGTCTCCGAGACGGGCAACCCGGAGTCCTGGAAGCGCATCCCCGTAACCCAGCAGCAAAGCGACTACTTCCAGGTCTTCGAGGGGCCCGACGCCCCCGAGGACATCCTTGACCCCGGCGAATACCTCTCGCAGGTCTACTGCCTGGCCGCCTACAAGACTCCGGAGGGACGTGAGGGGATTTACGCCGGGACGAACATGAAGGGGCTGGTCTACGCGATGGAGGGAAGCGAGGACTGGCGTCCCGCCTTTTCCACGGGGGAGGAGCGGGTCCACTCGCTGGCCTCCTTTGCCGGGGCGCTGTTCGCGGGCACATCGTCGCGCGGGCGCATTTACCGGTGGAATGGCGGGGAGGCCGAGCTGGTCCACCAGTCGCGCGAGTTCGGCATAACCGCGCTGGTCCGGCACAAGGACGCCATCTATGCGGGCACCTACCCGGAGGGGATGATACTGCGCTCGGAGGACGGGGAGGCGTGGGAGTCGGTCCTCCGCACCGGCCAGCGGTTTGTCAACCAGCTCTTCACGTCCGGCGACGCGCTCTACGCAGCCTGTTCCCATCCGGCGGGCGGGGCCATCTACCGGACCAACGACGGCCAAATCTGGGAGAAGTGCTTCGCGAGCGAGCGGGACGCCAACGTGTTCGCGATGGCGCTCTTTGGGGGGCGGCTTTACGCGGGGACGGGCGACGCGGGGAGGCTCTATTCCAGCCGGGACGGCGTGCGCTGGGAGGTGACCGCGGTCTCCTCCGAGGCGGCCCTGCGGACCATCGCGGTGCACCGGGGCCGGATGTTTCTGGGGTGCGAACAGCGCGGGATGCTTTACCGGACGTCCTCCACGGAGGCGCCGCCGCCGCGCATATCCGACGTGCATGTCACGTCGCTCTCGTCCGCGGTGGCAATGGTGGAATGGGGCACCGACACTCCGTGCGACGCCATCCTCCAGTACGGCGTCGGGCAGACGCGCGACCAGACGGTGACGAATCCCACGCTGTCGAAGCGCCACCGCTTCAAGCTGGACGGCCTCAAGGCCGGGACGCGCTACACCTACCTGATTCGCGCGCGCAACGAGAACGGGGCCCAGGGGGTCTACCTGGGGGAGGAGGGTTTCGTCACCCAGGTCCTGCCGCCGCCCTCGCTGGAGGTTCCCTCGCATCCGCAGGAGGACCGGTGGTATTCCAGCCGCCAGGTGCGGCTCGCCTGGGAGGCCGTGCCGGGAGCCTCGCGCTACCTCGTGCGCTTCGCCCGGACCCGCGTCAGCCAGCTGTCCGCGGACGACCAGCAGGTGAAGGAGCTGAAGTTCACCGGTTCCGTGCCCGCAGACGGCGCCTGGTGGTTCGCGGTGGCGGCCGTGGACGACGCGGGGAACGTCGGCGACCTTACCGTCCGCTCCGTGCGCGTGGATACCTCCGCCCAGGTCCCCGCGGCGGCGTGCCTGTCCCATCCGGACCCGGTGGGATGGTACAACCTCCCGGTGGTCGAGGTGGAGGCGCAGGGAGTCGACGAGCATTCCGGGGTGGAAGGATTCCTGTATTCGGTCGGCCGGGCGGGGGAGTCCTGGGAACACCTCGCGTTCCAGCGTTCTCCCGCGCCGCGGTGGAAGCTGCCCCGCCTGCCCGACGGGGAGTGGGATGTCTTCGTGCGCCTCCGCGACAACGCGGGGAACGAGTCGCCGCCCGCGGCCCTGCGCCTGCGCATTGACACCGCGCCTCCAGAGGTCACACTCGACCCCCCGCCGAAGCTGATGCGCGCGGGCGAGGTGGAACTGCACTGGAAGGTGAAGGACGACCGCTCCGGGATCGCCAAGGTTATGCTCCAGCAGAAGCGGGAGGGAACCGAGTGGGAGACGGTCTACGAGGGAGCGGGCGCGAGCGCGCGCGTCCGGGGCGAGGACGGCTGGAAGGCCTGGTACCGGGTGGTGGCGGAGGACAAGGCGGGGATGCGGGCCATAGCCGAGACCCCCGGCCCGGTCCTGTTCGACGGCTCGCCGCCGGCGCCGGTGACCACGCTGGAGGCAAAGTCCATGCCCGGCGGCGACGTCATGCTCAAGTGGGTGCCGGTGACCGATGCGCTATCGGGGGTGGCTCGTTACCACGTCTACCGCTCGTCCGAGGAGGGCGTCCTGGGGATGAAGGCGGGCAGCGTCCCATCCTCCCTCACCGAGTGGACCGATGACGGCACCGGGCTGGCCCACGGCGGGAAATACTTCTACCGCGTGACGGCCGAGGACGCGCTGGGCAACGCCCAGACCGAGGGAGTCACCCGCGGGGCGATTTGCGACAAGGAGGCGGCTACGCCCGTCCTTCGCTCGCCGACGCATGACCCCGAGAAATGGACCGAGGTGACCGACGCGGTGGTCGAGTGGGACGAGCCCTCCGATGACACCGGAATAACCGAATACCTGTGGCGGCTTGACCGCAATTCCTCCAGCACGCTGACCAGGGGTGTGGACACTCCCGTGAAGGAGCGGACGCTGAAGCTTTCCCGGCTCATGGACGGGCTCTGGTATGTCCACGTTTCCGCCGTGGATGGCGCCGGGAACGTCAGCCCGCCGGGGCACTACCCAATCAGGATTGCGACCAAGGTGGTGGCGGCGCGGCTGGCCCCCCTTCCCCAGCTTTGGAACAAGCACAAAGTCCAACTCACCTGGGAGGCGGACGAGGGCGTATCGGCCGTTTCAATCGGTTTGCGCGAGGGCGGCGCTCCGGACTGGACGGTCCTGGTGGAGCGCGCCGAGGGCGGAAGGAAGGAAGTGGAGGTCCCGCGGGACGGGCTCTTCGAGTTCTCCGTGCGCCCGCAGGACAGCTACGGCCGGCAGGGGGTATGGAGCGAGGGGCAGGTCGTCCTCATCGACACGGTTCCTCCGCTGGAAATACCCCAGGTCGGTGCGGCCCCCGGCCCGGCCGGGTCGGTCCGGGTCGAGTGGGACGCGTCCTGGGACGAGCTCTCGGGACTGGCCTCCTACCGCGTCTACCGTTCCCGCTCCCGCGAGTCCCGCGGCGACCTGGTCCGGGAGTCGCCGGCGACAGCCGATTGCACGCTGGTGGACCAGTGCGAAGGAGCCGAGGAAGGGACGAAATTCTTCTACCGGGTATGGCCGGTGGACGCGGCGGGCAACGTAATGGAGCAGGGGCCGGTCGCCGAGGCGGTGTGCGACCGGAGCATCGAGCCGCCGCGCCTATCCTCGCGCTCGCACCCCGACCCGAACCGGGCGGTGGCGTCGCGGAAGCTCGAGCTGGGCTGGGAGGCCGTGGACCGCCACAGCGGTGTGGCGGGGGTGGTGGTGGAGCTGGGCGCCTCGCCGGCTTCCGTCCCGAACCCCGATATTCTGCCCCTGCGCACCGACCGCGCGCTTTCCTTCGACCTGCCCGAGGACGGAAAGTGGTTCGTGCACGCCCGTGCGCTGGACAACGCCGGCAACATCTCCGAGCCGGCGCACCTCCAGTTCATGGTGGACACGCGATGCGACCCGCCGTTCGCCTCATTCCCGCAGGACCCGTTCATGGAGTGGCGGCAGACGGGCAAGGTCACGGTGGTCATCAAGGCGCCCGAGGACCTTTCGGGGATCACCGGCTTCTGGTATGCCATGGACCGCGCCAAGGACACCGTGCCGGCGCCGAAGGCTTCCATCAGGTTCGCGGGGGACACGCTCAAGTTGGCGCCATCCGAGGAGGGCATGTGGTTCGTGCACGTGGCGGCCGAGGACGCCGCGGGGAACGTATCCATCCCGGTGCACCTTACCATGCGGCTCTCCTCGGGGTTGCCGATACCGCGCATCATTTCGTGCTCGCATCCCGAGGGCTTGTGGAGCCACGAGCGGGAATTGACGATGGAGTGGGAGAAGGTGGAGGGCGACCGCGTCTCGTACCTCTATTGGGTCGAACGGACGCGGTCAGAAACGCCGCCTGCTTCCGCTTCGCGCGTCAACGAGCCGCATTGCCGGGTAACCATCGACGAGGGCGACTGGTTCCTGCACGTGTGTGCGGCCGACGACCTGGGGCGCCGCAGCGACCCGGCGGCCTACCAGGTCCGGGTCGACGGAACCGCCCCGGAGATTTCGCTCTACTGCGCGTCGCATCCCAAGGGGGAATGGTCCTCGAAGAGGAAACTGCAGTATGCCGTGGAGGCCGAGGATGCGCACTCGGGGGTCGCGCACATTGAGCTGGCGCTCACGGCGGGGGGGACCGAGCCCGGGGAGTGGGAACTCGCGCTGGGCAACGAAGGCGAGCGGGACGTCCCCGGCGAGGGGGTATGGACGCTGTGGGCACGCGCCTTTGACCAGGCGGGCAATGTATCGAAGCCCGTTTTCTGGAACCTCCAGCTGGACCTGGGCGCGCCCGCCCCCGTCATTAATTCGCCATCCCACCCGGTGGGGCAATGGTCATCGAATCCCAAGGTTGAGGTGTTCCTCCAGTCGGGCGGCGACCTTTCCGGTGTTGCGGCATATTCGCTGGCGGTTTTCGGCCCCGGGGAGGAGGTTCCCCTCCTTCCGCCGGACGGCGCCATCCGGTGGACGGATGAGTCCGCTGCGGTCACGGTGCCCGGCGAGGGGCGCTGGGTCGTCGCGGCCTGGTCCGAGGACCTTGCGGGGAACATGAGCCCTCCCTCCCGTTACCAGCTCGCGGTGGACCGTACGGCATCCTCCCCGGCCGGATTCGTCGTCGAGCCCACGGGCGAGGGCGGATGGATTCGTTCGAGGGAAGTCCGCGTTTCCTGGCGGCCGGGCGAGGAGGTTTCCGGGGAGCCGGCGGGATACCTCTGGGTTCTGGACAACTGGACCGAAACCGTGCCGGACGAGAAGAAAGGCTCCTTCACGCCGTTCCCCGAGCTGGAGTTCGCCGAAATGACTGACGGGGGATGGTACCTGCACGTGCGGGCCGTGGACGAGGCGGGCAACCTGTCCGACGCCGTCCACCTGAAGCTGCTGATTGACGCCACGCCGCCGACCCTGTCCCTGCGCTGCCGTGAGGCGGAGGCGGGCGGATGGCTGCATTCCCGGCAGGTGACCATCGAGACGGGCACGGAAGACGGCGAATCCGGCGTGCGCGGGTGTTTTTTCACCATGCACCGCGCGGGAGGCGAGGCGCCGGCCATCCTGCAGGGCTCCTGGCGCGAGGAGCCGGCCTGGGCCGTGGAAATACCGGGGGACGGCGAATGGGTGGTGAATGTCGAGGCCATGGACGGGGCCGGCAACCTGTCCGAGCCCACTTCGGTGACGGTCCGGGTGGATTTGGAGGCGGCTCCGCCCCTGGAAGTCCATTCAACGACCCATCCCGACCCCGCGCGCTGGTACAAATCGCACGATGTGCGGGTGGAGTGGCGCGAGCCGCCTGACCAGTCGGGCGTGGCGGGCTTCCGCTGGAGCCTGACAGACTCAGCTCGGGACCTTGGCGACCGCAGTGAGTGGCAGAGTGTGGAGGGGAATTCCCTGGACGTGCGCCTCCCGACGGACGGGGCCTGGCTGATTGGCGTCTGCACGGAGGACCGCGCCGGGAACCTGTCCGACGCCGCCATCTGTGAGGTGCGCGCTGACTCGGTGGCGCCGGTGCCCCGGCTTTCGGTGCCCTCGCATCCCGACCCGGAAATTTGGTACGCGGAGACCGATGCCGAGGTGGTTTGCGAGGCCGAAGATACGGCCTCGGGGATAGCGGAACTGCTGTTGGGCGCCGCCGAGGAGGGGGATGCTTCCCCGCCCGAGCTGGAGGCCGCGCCGGGTCCCCGGACCAAGCTGGCGCTGGGGACGGGCGCGTGGACCATCCGGGCCGTGGCCGTGGACGGCGCGGGGAACCGGAGCGAACCCGCCGAATACATCGTGCATATAGATGCCACGGTGCATCCGCCTCTGGTCGCCTGCGAGAGCCACCCGGACGCGGACAAGTGGTACCAGGGAACCTCCCTGCGCTTTTCCATCGTTCCGGCCACGAAGGAGCCGCGCAAGCTGTGGTGGCTCCTGGACCACGAGCCCGTTACCCGTCCGACCAGGGACACCGCCAAGCCGACCGATCCCGGGCGGCTGGACGTGACGGCTCCCGGGCCGGGCGAGTGGTTCCTGCATGTCGTCACCGAGACGAAGAACCGGAGCCTCGACACCGAGGCGGTCCATGTCCGGGTGCGGGTGGACAACCAGCCGCCCCCGCCTCCCGTCCTTCGCTCGCCCACGCACCCATCGGGGCCGCGGCGTTCGCAGGCGCGCGACCTGGTTGTTGAATGGGACGAGCCCGAGGACCTTTCCGGGGTGGCGGACTACACCTACGGCCTCTTCCGCTCCGGCGTGATGGGCATGCGGAAGGAGAAGGGCGGAACCATCACGGAACGGACAGTGAAGTTCGACGGCCTTGCGCCGGGGACCTGGGATTTGACGCTGGCGGCCCGCGACGGGGCCGGCAACCTCGGGACGCCCGCGCGGTTCCCGGTTTCCATCAGCGAAACGCAGGACCTGTGCGTGATGGTCCGCTCGGAGTCCTGGCGGGTCGTCCAGGTGGGAATGGAAGTGGAACTGCGGCAGGACGACAAGCCGCTGAAACGGGCCCGGACCGGCGCCAACGGGGAGGCCTGGTTCAAGGACCTTCCCTACGGCACCTACAGCGTGGTCGTGGGCATGGGGAAGCTGAACACTCCGCTGGAATTCGACCACGTCAAGCTCGAGGAAGGCGAGGCCCATGTCCAGTTCGATGTGTCGCTGGCCGGGGCGGCGTGGACCATCTGCCGGGATTTCCTGAGGATGTGGGTCCAGCGGATGTGGGTCGAAGGGGGCCGCGTGGAGATACTCAACGAGAAGGAGGCCCGGGTCGCCGTGCACCACTTCATGGCGCTTGCGAAGGCGGAGACCTACCTGGAATGCCCGCTTCCGCGGAACCTCCTCAACGGCCACTTCCAGATGATGGGCGGCGCGCTCAACAAGCTCCAGTGGGCGCCCACCAAGTTCACCCGGTTGCCGCTGTAGGGGGAATCATCGGATATAATTGAGCGGTTGGCGTGCGGGCGGCCTCGAAAGAGCGAACTGGGCCCGTAGCTCAATGGTTAGAGCAGTCGGCTCATAATCGATTGGTTACAGGTTCGAGTCCTGTCGGGCCCAGTTCGCCGAGGCCGCCCTCTCCTTTTGGGCTCGTGCGCGCTTCGCGCGCCGGCAGCGGATAAATTATTCATTGCCGCTAGGAGCGGCACAGCCGTATGCTCAATGGTTAGAGCAGTCGGCTCATAATCTATGACGCGCGGGAGCGCGTCCGGCTATGGAGGGATTATTGAGTTGCCCCCGGTGGGGGCATGGCCGCTGGTTACAGGTTCGAGTCCTGTCGGGCCCAAGTCGCCGAGGCCGCCCTTTTCTTTTGGGCCCGTGCGCGCTTTGCGCGCCGGCAGTGGTCGGTGGATTGTGATCGCCCGGGCCGCTTCCCGCCCGTATTGGCCTCCGAAGCGGTTGGCGGCGAAGGGGCCGTAAGGGGAGGGGAGGCGCGGGTGACGGCGGGGGGCGTTTTTTCCCGCGGCCGGTCCCAGGGGCGCCGCCCATCCATGCTCCAGGCGCGGTCGCCGCTTTGGACCGAACAATGCCACAGCGCTATTGCCTGCACCCAACCCTGTCTTGCTTGTGGGAAAGCCCCCTTCCCCGGCGGCGGGGAAAAACGGAGCCCGGCGGCAGGACCCGCGCCGACCGCTAAGCTGTGATTTCGGCCGCCGGCGGGAAGGCGAAATCCAGCCAGCGTTCCTGCACCTTGGCTGTCCTGGCATCGCCCTTGTGCAGGAAAATCCTGTAACGAAAGGTTATGCTTCCACCCGCGGGTATCGTGTGGCTCCCGTCGTTCGACCAGCCCGAGCCATAGTCGTGCCAGCCGAACGGGTTGGCCGCGAACAGCCCGTAATCGCGCACGTGCCAGTTGGTGGGGAAGCGGAAGCCGGCAGGGTGGTCAAGGACGGCCGCGCCGACCTTTTTCCCCTCCAGCGTCCCCGAATAATCGCACCACGCCGCGCGCTGCCCCCAGCATTCCGCCTCCCCGGTCCCTCCATTGGCGTTCGTTATCGTCCCGGTGGCGTCCCCCTGCAGCGGTTCGCGGACCCGAAGGGCGCAGATGCCGCCCTCCTTCGTGTCGCCCAGCGTAACTGGTCCGTGGGTGGTCTTGAGCGTGACGCGCAAATCCATCAGGTTTCCGTTTGCGAACGGCTTCCACAGCAGGAAGGTCCGCTCCTCATCAAGGATGTCCTCGCTCTTGGGGGACTGCCAGGCGAGGGCTTCACTGAATCCGGCGCAAACCGGCCCCTCCGTCTTCCAGTCGAACCGGGAGTGGCGCTGGTATCCGTGGGTGTTTTTCCAGTCCGGGTACACCCGGTCCAGCCACAGGTCGTGCCCGTTCACGAGGCCGTGGGCAACATAGAGCGAAGTGTGGTGCGGGTGGTCCACCTCGGCGGGTTTTTCCCCCTTCCTGGGGACATGCCGGGTGATGCAGAGGCCGCCCAGGTTGAGGGGGTAGAAGTAGGGTTTCACTGGGGCGGGGAATTCGCTTCGCTCGCCGAAGTGGTAGGCCGCGAGCAGGGCGCCCCGGTGCGTGAACGAGAGGCTGTCCACCGCTCCGGACACCGCCATGATGCCGGCGCCGTCCCCGCCGGAACGTTCCACGGAAAGCGCCGGGGCCGCTCCCTTCTTCACGCGTTCCAGAACGAAGAGCAGTTTCCCGTCAACGACCTGCGCGGGGATGCTGCCGGGTTCCAACCGGTATCCGGCTCCCGCCGGCAGGTCGCCCGCCGGGATTTCCATCGGGATGTTGCGGCGTTCCCGTTTCCCCGGGGCAAGCGTGATTTTCATGCCTTCTTCATCCCCCTCCGAAATGCCTTCTCAGCGTTTCCATGCTTTTGCGGGCGATTTCTTCCGGTCCCGGCCCTTCCACGAAGGTTTCCACGGACACCCATCCATCGTACCTGACCGCGCGAAGGGCCTCCGCGATGGGCCCGAAGTCCTCGTTGCCCATCCCCGGGCCGAGCAGGTTCGGGTCATTTGCGTGGAAGTATCGCAGGTAGCGGCCCCCCTCCACCCTGATGACCTCGGCGGGCGGCCGCCGGTCGCCGCCCCGCATGGCCTTCACGTCGAGGTGAAGCCGGAACCCGGGGTGGCCTACCTCCTCCACCAGCGCCACCCCCTCGGGCATGGTGTTGATGAAGTTGGTCTCTTCCGGTGTCAGCGGCTCGAAGCATATCGTGACCCCGGCCGCCTGCGCGACGGGGGACAACTCCTTGAAGAGGGCGATGACCCGCGCCCGGACGGCCCCGGCATCCTGTTCGGGGGAGATGGACCTCTGCTTGGGCGAGCCGAAAACCATCACCTGGCCGCCAAGGTCGCGGCACAGCCCAACGAGTGCCTTGAGGTATTCCCGCGTGTGCGCGAATAGCGCGGCATCGTCCGTGGTTATCGAGTATTTACCGGGGCCCGCGAGGAGCCAATGCAGGCCGGTCACCCCGAGTCCCCGGGACTCGAACTCCCGGCGGAGGGAGGCACGGGTGTCCGGGGGCAGCTTGTCGGGGAATTCCCCGAGCGTGAACGGCGCGAGTTCCACCCCCTGATAGCCCGCTGCGGCGATGGCGTCAGCCACCTTTCCGTGCGGCCACCCGCGGAACATTTCGTTGCATATCGCGAATTTCATGATCACTGTATTATATTCCGCCTCCGATGGCGGTTTTTGGGCGGCCTGATAGAATGGATTCACCCATGACGACGCAAAAGGATTCGCCGAGGTCGCACCATGCTCCCAAGCAGGTGAAGCGCGCCCGGTCCACTTCCCATGAGAAGTCCGGTGCGCTCATCCTGGTGGAGGCGCTCGAAGAGCTTGGAGTCACGCATATTTTCGGGTATCCCGGGGGCGCGACGCTGTCAGTCCACGACGAGTTGACGACTTCACCCATCAAGATGATCCTCTCGGGGGACGAGCGGTGCGCCGGCCACGCCGCGGAGGGCTACGCGCGCGCGACGGGGAAGACGGGCGTGGCGCTGGTGACCTCCGGGCCGGGGGCCACGAACCTCGTGACGCCGCTGGCCGACGCGCGCATGGATTCCACCCCCATCGTGGGCATCTCGGGCCAGGTGTCCAGCACCATGATCGGGCGGGACGCCTTCCAGGAGGCGCCCATCCAGACCGTGACCATGCAGATAACCAAGCACAACTACCTGGTGAAGCGGACGGAGGACGTGGGCCGCACGGTCCGCGAGGCGTTCTACGTGGCCTCCACGGGACGTCCCGGACCGGTGCTCATCGACGTGGCCAAGGACGCCCTGCTCAACAGGGTGGACACGAGGGGGATGTCATTCGACTTCAAGCTTCGCGGCTACGCCCCCGAGCGCAAGCTCAACCTGGCGCAACTGGACCGGGCGATGGAGCTCATCGGGAAGGCGAAAAAGCCGCTCATGTACGTGGGCCAGGGCGTGGTGCTGGCCGGCGCGACGGCCGAACTGCGCAAGTTCGCGGAGGAGGCGGGAATCCCGGTGGCGTGGACCATCCTGGCGATGGGCGCCTTCCCGGCGTCGTCCCCGCTGGCCGCCGGCCAGCTTGGCATGCACGGCGCGGCGTGGGCCAACTACGCCATCCATGAGGCCGACGTGGTTATCGCCGTGGGAGCGCGGTTCGACGACCGCATCACCGGCAACCCCCGGGAGTTCGCGAAGCAGGCAAAGTTCATACACGTGGACATCGACCCCTCGGAAATCAACAAGAACGTGGAGGTCGCGGTGCCCGTGGCGGGGGACGCGAAGGAGGCGCTCGCATACATGGCCCGGAAGGTCCAAAAGGGCGATTACGGGTCGTGGTACGCGCGCATCGCGGAGCTCAGGAAGAAATTCCCGTTCCACTACAAGCCGGGCTCGGGGGAGATAAAGCCGCAGTACCTGCTCCAGCAGTTGCAGGAGCTGACGCGGGGCAAGGCCATCGTGACGACCGGCGTGGGCCAGCACCAGATGTGGGCGTTCCAATACATGGAATTCGATGAGCCCCGGCGCTTCATCACGTCCGGCGGGCTGGGGACCATGGGGTTCGGGCTGCCGGCGGCGGTGGGCGCGCAGTTCGGGAAGCCGGACGACCTCGTGGTGGACATCGACGGCAACGGCTCCTTCGAGATGAACATAGAGGAGATGCGCACCGTGGCGGACCACAACCTGCCCGTGAAGGTGGTCATCATGAACAACCGCATGCTGGGCATGGTGGGCCAGTGGCAGAGGAAGTTCTTCAAGGGCAACTACGCCGACTCGGAATACGCCGACGAATACCCGGATTTCACGGCGGGCGTGCGCGCCCTCTACGGGATACCGGGTAAGCGCATCACGAAGCGCGAGGAGGTCAGGGGCGCGCTGGAGGAGATGCTGAAGACGAAGGGCCCCTTCATTCTGGACGCCGTGATTCCGCGGGATGAGGACGTGTATCCAATGATTCCGGCGGGCGGAACCATCGGGGAAATCATGCTGGGGGAGGAGCAGGGGCACACCCCTCCGGTGTGAGCGGACCTGCGGGCGTCCGGGGGAGGGGCGCATCCTGATGAGCGAAACGACCGGGCTGGGTGGAAAGCATGACATCGGGAAATCGGATTTCCGTTTCGCCGTAAAGTTCGTGCCCGCCCCGGCACGCCCCGCCCTCGGGGCGATTTACGGGTTCTGCCATGCGCTCCGGGCCGATGCCGACCTCGATCCTCCCCAGGCAGGCGAGCGCGTCGCGGAATGGAGGGGGGAGCTGGACGCCTGTTTCCGGGGCATTCCTGCCCGCGCCGCGACCCGTGAGCTTCAACCGTATCTTGGGAGGTTCGGGCTCAAGCGCGAGCATTTGGAGCGGCTGGTCGATGGCGCGCGGATGGACGCCGACAGGAGGAAATACGCCACGATTGACGAGCTCGCTTCCTATTGCGAGGGCACGGCGGGAGCGGCAGCGGTTCTCGCGCTCCAGGTGCTGGGACTCGTCGGCGACGCGAAGGTCCGGGAATACACGCGCAACCTGTCCATCGCGCTCCGGCTTACCCGTATCCTGGTGGACTTGGGTGCCGATGTCGCTCGCGGCCGCATCTATTTTCCGGCGGAGGATTTCTCCTCCGTTGATTATTCCGAGGGTAATCTGAAGGAGGGGAAAGTGGACCCGCCCTATTTCACGCTCTGCCGCTATGAGATTGCGCGAATCCGGACATACCTCAGGAAGGCCGAGACCATCGCGGAAACCGGCCTGCGCCGCAGGCTCGTCGCGGCGGAAATCCTGCGGGCCACCTGCGAGGAGGTATTGCGGAGGATGGAAAGGCGGCTGGATGACCTGTTGTTCGGGTCGTTCCCCCCCGTGCCGGGATGGAACCTGTTGGTGATTGCCGTAAGCACTTGGCTGGAAATTCTCGTCGGCGTCTGATTCCCGGCTGTTAGCCATTGGCAATCAGCCAACAGCTGCTTGTCCCCCCTACGCCTCCAACGCCTTGTTCCGGGCTTTCCGCTCCTCCGCCGTGTTCATGATGAGCTCCTTGACCTGGGGGTTGGCCAGCAGGACCGACTGGAAGGGATCGTGCGCGAGCGTATACATCTCTCCGGGCTCATCCCCGACGACGGTGGCGGTCCGCGGGAAGTCGTCGATGAGCGCCATCTCGCCGAAGAATTCCCCCGGGCCAAGCGTAGCCAGGTGGGTTTTCCCGAACAATTTTTCCTTGTAGACGTTCACCTTGCCCTTGTAGATGAGGTAAAATAGCGAACCCGGTTCACCCTGCTTGATTATCGTCTCGCCCTTGGCGAAGTAGCGGCGCGCCAGCGCCCACGCCATCTCCTTGATTTCTTCCTGTCCCAGCGATTTCAGGAAGGGGATGGTGTTGAGCATCTGGTGGACCCGCTGGAGTTCCTCGAGGGGGAGCTTGAGGGCCATGGCCCGCCTAGCCTCCGGCCGCCCGCGTACCCCTGATTTCCGGGCGAGTCAGCCGGGCGGTAACGGATTTATACAATGGAAAGGGGGCATTCCTGGGGGCGGTATGGAGCGTGCCTCGCTTACGTTCGCTGGGTAGCATCGATTACTTATGATAATACCGCCGGGGTTTCCGGTCAAACGCGGGATGGGCGTCAATCCTGAGGGAAGGCATGGCCCCCGGGCGGTCCGGGCCGCTTACTGCGCTTCGAACGTCTTGTTCTGGGCCTTGCGATAGGATGCGGTCGCCTTAATGACGTCCGCTATCCACGGATTCTTCATGAGGACCTGGTTGAATGCGCTCCGGGAGAGCGAATACGCTTCGCCGTCCTGGTCCGCGATTATGGTAGCGTTGCGCGGCGAGTCGTCGATGAGCGCCATCTCGCCAAAGAAAGACTCGGGACCCAGCGTTGCTATCCGCTTGCGCGACAAGAACCGGTCACGGAAGACGCCTACGGCGCCGATGCCCATAATGTAGAAAGTGTCCCCTTTTGTCCCCTGCTTGATGATGACGTCGCCCTTCTTGAATGTCAATTTTTCTATGGCGCTTATCAGGATATCCATTTCGGATACCTTCAGGAACTCAAGGAAGGAAATGCGCTTCAGCACTATCCTGATTTTCGCGATTTCCTGCTCCGATAGGTTCATAATTATATGATATCAACCTGCCTGCTGTGATGGAATGCGCCCAACGTTTAATGCGGTAATATTATTATGTTTGTTGGTTTTAGTCCAATGCGGGCGTGGTGGTAGGGCACTGAGGACCGTGCCCGGCAGTGGAAGGTAAGGCATAATTGATTGCCCCCAAAGGGGGCACAGCCGTGGGCAGACACGCAAGCCTGGGCTCCAGGAGTCGCCCCGGCATAGGATGGTAAGGCATTATTATATGTGTCGCCGTTGGCGACATGGCCGTATGAAGCTTGTGGAAAGCGCGGGCGTGGTGGAATTGGCAGACACAACAGGCTTAGGACCTGTTGGGGGAAACCCTGTGGAGGTTCGAGTCCTCCCGTCCGCACGTTTTTTTCCTCCGTTATTTTACCTGGAGAGGATTTGGGGTTTCCCGTCAGTCCTTGATGACGTGAGGCTGGTGCGGCCAGGAATGCCACCATTCCTCGGTTTTCATGCCAGCCACGGAAATGTCCAGGACTTGGCCCGTGCTCTGGAGCGCAGATTGCAGGACGGGAATTCTGATTTCCTGCACGCTTTTCCCCTCCGCGATGGCCTGGCTCGCGGCGAAGCCCGCCGACTGGCCTAACACCATGAAAACCGGCTCCATCCTAAGGGAGCCGTATGACACGTGGCTGGCGGACAGGCACACCGGCACCAGCAGGTTTTCGCATTCTTTCTGCCTGGGCAGGAGGGTGCCGTAACTGACGGGGTAGGGGAGCACGTCGGCGCCGATGTTGCCCTCGTTTTCCAGCTTCCCCTCCCTTACGACGCGCTGGCAGATGTGTGAATCGATGGTGAAGGCGGCCATGCCGACGGAATCGGTGACGGGCTTCTTCCTTTCGCAGTCGGCCTGCGTGAGCACCATGCTTCCCACCATTCTCCTCGCCTCCCGCACGTAAAGCTGGGGTGACCAGCCGCCCGTTTCCGTGAACTCGTCCCGGCACAGACCCCACATCTCCGCGCCCCGCCTTGCCTCGGGAGGCACCCGCGGGTCCGTCCGGATGAAATGGAACAGCCCCCGCGTATATTCAACGTGGTCACGCCGGATGCGTTCCCGGACTTCCGGGCCGCCGTCCGGGTATTCCCAGCTTGCCCCGACGTGGTCGGAGGAGAAGGGGCCGGTATTGTTGAAGTCCGTCTTGCCGTCCGGGAGCCGCACGATCAGGAAGAAGTCGGTGAATTTCACCGCCTGGCCGGAGTCGCGCAGCATGGAAATCTGGCGCGCCAGCAGTTCATAGCGCGCCGGGTCATATGCCTCGGGTGGGGGAACGGGAATCCGGTTGGCCGCAACGTCTGTGAGGCACAACCGGAAGTTGTAGGCCTGGACTCGGCGGTCACCCTCGCCCGCCGGCCCGCCGTCGCCCTCCTGTATGCATGGCAGGAGGCCGCTTCCCGGGTTTCCCGGTTTCACGAAGGGGTCCACGCCGGGGGCGAACTGGGAGTCCTTCCTGGCGCCCCGGATGCCGTTCAAGGGCTCGCCGTATTGGGCGGAAGCCTCCCGCCCAACCGAGTAGCCGACCCCCGCCGCGGCTAGCAGGTCGCCCTCGTAGCTTGCGTCAATGAACATCCGGGCTTCGAGCGTTACCCCGCGGTCGGCGGACACCCGAACAAGGCGTGCCGCCTTTTTTTCCGCCCGCAGTATGCGGACTCCCGCCAGCACGGTGACGCCGGCTTCCCGGACCATATCGGCAAACACGCGCGTGGCAACCCCGGGCGTTATCCGCCAAAGGGGCTCCCGGACGCCGTAAATCCTCCACGTCCGTTCGTAGAATTCCCTTGTGATGCCGCCGACGATTTCATTCCTGCCGACGTCGGTAGCCCCCAACCCGCCGCTCACCATCCCGCCAAGCCGGGGCCCCTCGCTTGCCAGCACAACCGAACGCCCCAGCCTGGCGGCTGAAACCGCCGCAATCACCCCGCCTGCGGTCCCCCCGAAAACACAGACGTCGTATGGCACGGGTCAGGCGTTAAACGCTTTCCCGAGCGGGTCGTCCTCCGGCCCGCAGAATCCCAGGTGCGACCTCTTCCGCCAGCCCTCCGCAAGCCCGAATTTGCCGGACATCCTCCCGGCTTCCCGCGAGAAATCCTTCATGGTGTCGATGTAGGCGCCCAGTCCCTGGCTGCGGTCAAGCCATTCCTTCTGGGACTTGTGGCAGGACAGCATCCGGGTTTTCAGGTCCATGGCGGGGGCGATGTCTATGAACAGGTCAGGCTGGATGGGCTCCCGCAGGGGGCCGCGGAGTCCGTAGGGAAGGGCGTGGTAAATGGTTACGGGGAAATCCGCCGGCGGCAGGGGCGGTACCGAAGGGAAATTCAGCATTCCGCGGGCGAAGGCGGCCGTGACGGCGAGACGGGCGGTGATGGAATGGTCCTCCATGTAGTCCTGGGGGGAGGGAACCAGCATTATGCGGGGCCGCGTTTTCCGGACGACGGCGAGGATTTTGCGTATCAGTCCCGGCGCATAAACGATTTCAAGGTCGTGGCAGAAGCCTCCGTGCCACTCCGCCCCGATGACGGCGCAGGCTTCCCGCGCCTCCTTCCTCCTCTTTTGCACGATGACCCTGACCGGTTCGGTTGCCGTCCCGCAGGACCCGCTTCCGACGTTGAGGTAATGAAGCTTCCAGCCGGACTGCCCCAGCCGGATGAGCGTTCCGGCCATCATGAACTCGATGTCGTCCGGATGCGCCCCCACGGCCAGAACCGCTGGCTTGGAGTTTGGCATTATTTTTGTTCCTTCAATATGTTCATTCGGCAACTGCACCTGTAATAAGTGCATTTGGTCAGTGTTCCGCTCTCGGCACCCTCTCCCGCAATGCGGGAGAGGGAAGGGTGAGGGAACTGGAGACCAGATCTCGGTTCCGGTCCGTTCCGAGCCATTTCTCCGGTGTCCCTCAGTGCATCTCGACTTCGCAGGTCCCGAGCCCGCCGCGGTAGTAGCTGAAGACCACATCCGGGTGGTCCGCGAGAAGGCTCATGGGCACCGCGCTGTCGGGGACGCGCTTGGAAATCATGAGGGCGGTGAGGCGCTGGCCAAACGGGTTGTCATGGGTCCCGGCGTGCCAGATGGATACCCGTGCCGCCTTCCACGTCTCCACGGGGCCCACCGTGAGCGCCTGCGGGGGGACCAGCGACACGTTGCCGCCGCCCGACGTCCGGGCGTTCTGGATTATGGTCATGGGATGGAGGTCCACTATCCGCGTCGCCAGCTTGCGGTATTCCGCCGGCGGGGGCGGCTCGTCCTTCCATGCCCCGGCCCGGCGCGGCGGGTCGTTGAACGCCCAGTGCTTGACCTCGCCCTGGCCTCCCTGCATGACGGCGCACCTGGCGGTGTCATAGGTGGCCGAATACGCCGCGGTGTCCGCGGGGAAGTGGATGTTTTCAGGCGGCATGCGCAGTTCCGGCGTTATCCGGTTGAAGCAGAGCTCCATGTCGGCCTTCGCGAACGACAGCGGGTTGTCCGTCCCCATGGGCTTTCCGTTGACGACCCACTCGTCCATTCCCCAGAAGTGCGCCCCGAGTTTCCCCAGGTTAAGGCCGGAGGAGTTAACGAGGCGGGCCACCAGCGGGAGCTGCTCGGTCGGCCCGATGGGACCGCAGATTCCCGCGGGACGGTCCGGCGTGGATTGCCGCCAGGCCTCGATGTATTCCAGCGCCTCGGCGAGATAGAACTCCTCCAGCGTATCGAAGAGCCGGACGGTGAAGCCCGGCCGCGCCAGTTGGAGCAGGTCCTTTGGTGTGAGCTTGGCGGCGTCGCGCAGTATCCCGTCATCAAGCGTCGTGTAATCCCACCAGTCCGGCGCCACCCTGCTGAGTTTTCTCATTCTTGTCCCCCCTTCGTTCCCGGCCAGTTTACCGCGCCGCCTTTCCATCCTTCAACCGCGGAAGGGATACCGTAGTCGTCCGTCCGCCATCGCGTATCTTTGGAGAAACGGATGTTTAGGATAAGCATGGTTGGAGTATAATCGCCGAATGAAACACATCAGGCCGCTTTTCCTCACTTTCTTCCTGCTTTCGGCCTCCGCCTTTGCCCTCGCTCCGGGGCTCGTTATCGACGTGGAGAAGGGGCCCAATCCCTGGACCTCGCTGGACATCCGCGGGACCGGTCCGGAGGTCAGGTTCGTCGTCACCGCCGACCGCAATGGCGGCAACCGCGCCGGCATCTTCCCGCGCGCCGTTGAGAAGATAAACCTCCTGGCGCCGCAGTTTGTCATCTGCGTCGGCGACCACATCACGGGATACATGGAGGACCGCCGCCAGCTGAACCGCGATTGGGACGAAGTCCTGGCCGAGATGCGGAGGTTGAAGGCGCCATTTTTCCTGGTTCCCGGAAACCACGACCTCACCAACCAGGTGGAGGCGGCGGTGTGGAAGGAAAGGCTGGGCCGCGCCTATTACCACTTCCGGTGGCGGGACGCCCTCTTCCTCATAATTAACTCCGAGGATGGAGGATACTCGAAAATAAGCGATGCCCAGGTGGCCTATTTCAAGGGCGTCCTGGACGCCAACCGGGACGCGCGGTGGACCTTCGCGTTTCTCCATAAGCCCTTCTGGCATTCCGACTCGGACAGCCCGGATTCGAAGTGTCCCAACTTCAACCTGATTGAGGCGGCCCTGCACGGCCGTAAGTACACCATGTTCGCGGGGCACGAACACGAATACACGAGGTTCAACCGCAAGGGAATGAAGTACATCCAGATGGCCACCACCGGCGGCGGGTCGAAACTGAGGGGGCCGGCGTTCGGCGAATTCGACCACTTTGCGATGGTCACGCTGGAACCGGAGGGGCCCATGGTGGCCAACCTGCTGCTGGACGGGGTCGAGGACGAGAACGTGACGACCCCGGAGGCCCTCGGGGTCGCCCGGAAGTCCGAAAGCGCGGTGCCCCGGCAGGCAGTAGCGCAGATAACGGCCGCGGCTTCCGTCGATTCCATGCGGACCCGGTTCACCACCAGGAACGAGTCCGCTGTGCCGGTGCGGGTATCCGTTGCCCTGGACCGGACCGGCCCATTCTCGGTGGTGACCGCCCCGGGTGAGATTGTGGTCAAGCCGGGCAAGTCCGCCGAGCTGACGCTGGCATTGAAGGCGTCCGGGCCGGTCGCGGTGGCCGGGCTGGAACCCTTCCCCTATCGGTGGCGGGTGAGTGCGGTGGCGCCGGGAGGACGGGAGTTCGCGCAGGAGGGCACGGGCCAGATAATGGTCGAGAATCCGCTTCCCGTTTCGCGCGCTCCCCGGCCGGTGAAAGTGGACGGCGTGCTGGACGAATGGGGCGATTTGCCGGTGTCATGCGAAAAGCCCTGGACTCCGCCCGACCGGCCGGGCCTCTGGAAGGGGCCGGCGGACGCCTCCTTCCGGTTCGCCGTGGCGTATGACGATGAATTCATCTATATGGCCGCGCGCGTTCGTGACGACTCGGTTGTGGCCGTGCCGGGCGTGGACCCCTGGGACCAGGATGGAATCGGTTTTGAGGTGGAGGCGCGTCCGGAGCAGGACTGGAATCCCGGCAAGGAGGGGAAGTACCAGTATTGCTTCCTGAGCCCCGGGCCCACCGCCGAAAAGACCATCGTATGGGGACTCCAGTGGATGCCCAAGGGAATGAAGGCGGCGTGCGTGAAGTCGCGCGGCGGGTGGATTGCGGAATACGCCGTGCCTCTCCAGGAGCTCCAGGATGCGGGGAAGCCGTGGCAGGCCCTGCGGGTGAACGTGAAAGTATACGACTTCGACCGCGACACGGGCAGTAGCGGCACCTACCTGTCCTGGCGCCCTGATTGGAAGGCGCCGGAGTCCTGGCCCGGTTCGGGGGCGTTCGCGCGCCGGTAAGCTTCTCTTTCCCCGTGGGAGGTTTGCGGAGGTGCAATGAATAGGGGCAAGCAGATGGAGGATTCCCGGGCCTGGCTTACCGAGGCCCTCACCCGGCTTCGGTCGAAATCATCCGAGCGTCATTGCGTTTCCTTCTCCCTGGGGGGGCGCGGGTCCGGTGAGCTCCTGCCGGCCTGGGCGCTGGCGGAGTCGAGCAAGCCGGGCGAAAAGGGACGGACCCATCACCAGGTTATTCGGACCGACCCGGAAACCGGGCTGGAGCTCCGGGTGGATTTCACGGAATATCCCGATTACCCGGTCGTGGAATGGGTGGCGCACCTGCGCAACACTTCGGGCCGGGACACCCCGCTGATTGAGGGGCTGAAATCGCTCGACGCCGTATTCAAGATGGAACCGGGCGGATTCCTTCACCACATGCTGGGCGATTCCAACACCGAGGGCAGTTACCGCCCGTTCCGGGTCAAGGTCTGGGCGGAGACGGAGCTCCGTTTCGCGCCGGTGGGCGGCCGGGCGACCAACGGGGCGTGGCCCTATTTCAACCTTGAGATGAAGGGCGGGAAATCCGGGGTCATCATCGTAATCGGATGGCCGGCCCAATGGGCCGCGCATATGCGCTGGGAGGAAGGCCTGCGCATCCGGGCCGGGCAGGAGACCACGCGCTTCGTCCTCCATCCCGGTGAGGAAGTCCGCACGCCGCTGTCCGTCCTGATGTTCTGGCGGGGCGACCGGGCGGGTTCCCAGAACATGTGGCGGCGCTGGCTACTTGATCACAACCTTCCTTCCTACGCCCGGAAACCCATCCAGTCGCTGTGCGTAATACCGTGGGATGAAGTCAAACAGAAGGCCAGCATCGATTGCTTCACCAGGCACGGCGTAAAGCCCGACCTCTGGTGGATGGACGCCGGATGGTACAAGTGCGGCGACGGCCCCGCCGAATGCGCGGTGAACACCGACTGGTTCCGGGTGGGGACATGGGAATACAATCCACGCTTCCTGCCCAACGGCCTCAAACCCGTCGGCGATTACGCCCGCCGCCACGGCATGAAATTCATCGTCTGGTTCGAGCCCGAGCGGGTTTGGGAGGGGAGCTGGCTGGACCAGAATCACCCCGAGTGGCTCACTAAGCTGGAGGAAGGGCAGCGGCCCACCTTCACCGACTTGGCCGGATGGTATGTTCACGGCCGGCTTTTCGATTTGGGCAACCCCGAGGCCTGGAAATGGATGCTGGAACGCATCGACAAGATTCTCACCGAGGAGGGTATCGACTGGTATCGGCAGGACCACAACATCGACCCCCTTTGGTTCTGGCGGGTCAAGGACGCCCCCGACCGGCAGGGGATGTCCGAAATGCGCCATGTGGAGGGCTACCTGGCGCTTTGGGACGAACTGCTCAGGCGCCATCCGGGGATGCTCATAGATTCCTGCGCCTCGGGCGGCCGCCGCAACGACATCGAGACCGTCCGGCGGTCCGTCCCGCTCCTGCGCAGCGACTACCAGTCGTTCAAGGGCGACTCCGCCTGGGCGGACGGCAACCAGGGCCACACCTGGGGCCTTTCGCGCTGGCTCCCATATCAGGGGCAGGGGGTTTGCCTGAGCGACGACCACACTATTTATTGCGCCCGGAGTTATTTCTGCTCTGCGATGGGTTTTGGCGTTCCCGATCCCCGGGAAAAGGCGGACTGGAAGCTCTATAGGAGGATTGTCGCGGAGTGGCGGCGGGCGGCGCCCTGCTACCTCGGCGACTTCTACCCGCTGACGCCGCACAGCGTGGAACCGGGGGCCTGGATGGCGTGGCAGTTCGACCGTCCCGACCTCGGGGAGGGCGTCGTGCAGGCCTTCCGGCACCGGGAGAGCCCTTACGAGTCGGCGACCTTCCAGCTGGGCGGCCTCGCGCCCCGCGCGGAATACCTCCTGGAGGATTCCGACACCGGCAAGCGCTGGAAAGCGAAGGGCGGCGTCCTCATGAAGGGCTTCCACATCGAAATGCCCGAGCCCTTCTCCAGCCGTCTTATCTTCTACTCGCACCCTTCCTCCCGTTCCAAGCGCAAGTAGCCTTTGGGGTCCTACTTTCCGAATATCTTCCCGATCGCCTCCAGGTATGCCTTTCCTTGTTCAGTGTCCGGCAAAAGGTAGCTCCCCTCCGTCCATTCGTTCCATGCGTTGATGGTCACTAGTCTTTGTCCGGCCGGTAAGGTGTTTACGAATGCCTTCGCCCGTTGAAGGGCACCCCGGAAAGCTTCCGGTGTGTTCCCTCCAAGTACCGGTATCCATGGGTATCCTCTGTTTTTGAATTCCTCGGTTTGGTCCGTCCTGGGGCTCGAATCCCATCCCATCGTGACGTTGGGGAAGAACGGCACTTTGTATCCCCTGCGCTGGTCCTCCCAGTGCACATACATGGCCTCGGCCATCAGGTGGTAATCATCGATAGGGAATTCCTTCATCTCGTAATTTTGGATCCAGGTATAGTTCCCTGCGCTGGAAAATCCCATCTCTTCCACGGCTTGGAAGTGGCTTTTCTTCCCGTCCCCCAGGACGATGTCCTTCCATGTAATGGCGTTCAGGTGGAGCCCCGGGAAACCGGCCGCGCGCGTGTCGGCGCGGAACCTGGCCAGGGCCTTCCGGGCACCGTCGAGCCCGCCCAGCCCCGAAATGAAGGTCCCCACATCGAATATGGAAAAGAACGGCTCCCCGCCGACGGTGAGGTGGTTCGGCTTGGTGAAGAAGTCCCTGATGACATGCCGGGTGACGCGTTCGAACCCGGCAACGGACACCCGTCCGGGGAAGAGTATCTTGCGGGGCCTCGCCAGCCCGTCGGGGTGGATGTCCTCCCAGTCGTGGTTGGCCCACATCAGCGCGAACTTCAGCCGGTCGCAGTTGGGTGCCTTCAGGAAGCCTCGCTCCAGTGCGTCCTGCAGGAACGGCCCATCCTCGTAGTAGTACCAGTCGAACAGGAACCCGGTGACGCCATGGTCGGCCGCCAGCGCGATTTCCTTCGCGGCCCAGTCCGGGTCCGATTCGTCGAAATATCCCCATGCCGGCACCTTGGGCTGGCGGTGCCCCGGGAACCGAGGTTTGGCCGCCTTCACTAGTTCCCATTCAGTCCATCCCTTGCCGCGCGCCTTGTCGTTGCGCGCGTCGGGGTGGTATTGCGGGAAATAGTAAACGAGGATTTCCGTGTTTCCCGCATTGTTGTCCATCCGGTCTGCCTCCCGCCTTGTGATTATAACGGAATCGCCAGGAGTCGGATATATCACCTGGTGCTTCATAATCCGGATTCCAAAGTCAGGGTAGTTGTGCCCATGCATGGCGGTGATCTCCCGAAAGGCCTTCTTTTCCATGAACGTGCAGCTAAAATCCCGGGTGCAACCCCGACTATGGGAAGGAGATGGGGCATGCCCCCGGCTTGTTCCCATAATGGGAACAATGTGCTATATTTAAGGGGTGAGAATAATAGCCCGAAGGGCGCTGAAATCCTTCTGGGAGAACAGATTGTATAGGGATGCGGAGCAGCCTTTGAAGGCATGGTTCGCCGAGGCCAAGAAGGCGGCATGGCATAATCCGCACAACATCAAGGCGCAATACCGGGGCGCCAGCGTGCTGGGTAACAAAAGGGTGGTATTCAATATGGCGGGCGATAAATATAGGTTGGTGGTGGCGGTCAGATACGACATGGGTATCGTGTTCATCCGGTTCGTTGGAACCCATGCCCAATACGACAGGATAAACGCCGAGGAGGTTTGACATGACCGTGAAAGTAATCAAAAACGAACGCCAGCACAGGATGGCCCTGAGGGAAATCGAGTCACTCTGGAACGCCCGCAAGGGAACGCCCAAGGGTGACCTGCTCGAATTGCTCACTGCCCTCGTTGAATCCTACGAGGAGAAAAGGCATGTAATTCTGCCTCCGCATCCGATTCAGGCGATCAGGTTCCGCATGGAGCAGGAGGGGTTGGACAACGCGGACTTGGCGAAAATCGTCGGCGGAAGGAACCGGGCGTCTGAAATCATGCACGGGAAGCGGGGGTTGAGCCTGGACATGATACGGAACCTGCATCGAAAACTCAATATTCCGGCGGAGTCGTTGATTTCGGCCTGATGCCGGGTCTGCTATAATTTCGGTTGGAAACCCTTCGACTCCGCCGAAGCGGCATCGCTCAGGGTGTTTTTGAAGCAAAAACATGCGGGAGCCCAGAGGGCCCGAACTTGGTTCGGGGCCGAACCCTGAGCGAGGCTTGACGAGTCGAAGGGTTCGACGGGCTCAGGGCAACCGCATCAGAATGCGGGAGTAACTCAGTGGCTAGAGTGCAACCTTGCCAAGAAGGTTCTGGCGAATCTGAGACTTCCGTCTCTCAATCGGAGTGAACTGGAGAGACCGGTGCGAGCCCGTAAAGGAATCAAAAGCCTTTGCGGGCTTCGCTGTTTCTGGAGTGTTTCAAATTCAACCGGTCGATGATTGGTCAGGTCCGGTCAACTTAGGTGAGGGGAAGTCCACCGGGTTGACCACCAAATTGACCACCTGGATAAGTTGGCAAAAAAATTGGCATGTTTTGGGTTTGGAGCCTTGAATGAGGTTTTCAGACCGGGGAAATATCCTTCCGGCCACGCTGGATGCGTCCTGGGGCTCCTGAATGCGAAATAGAGGCATTGTGGGGATATCCTAGGGGTCGGGATAATACAAAAAGACATGTATGCTTTAATCTGTGCCAACTAAAACGGTTCCGATGAGTCCTGAAGAGGCTGAGCTCCGTTCGGCGATCGAGGCGATCCTGAACTCGCCCAGCCGCAAAAAACTCGTTGTTGCAGGTCCAGGAACAGGGAAGACAACTCTATTCAAGAAGCTCCTAGAGATGGCTGCTGGTGAATCTACTCGCCGACTTGTTCTCACCTTCATTAACACCCTCAAGAACGAACTTGAGAAGGATCTTGGTGGCATGGCGCAAGTTCACACGCTTCATTCTTACTGTCTAGGATTGCTACACCGCGATGAATTATTAAGGGGTAATCTGTCTTCCCGTTTTCGCTGTTGTCCAGGGCTGTCTGGCCTTGTTTCTGCAGACTGGGAATTCATCAATACGGGCAAAGCTCCCAACTTCCTCGTCGAAATGCGTAACCTTGCCAGAGATAATCATCTTACTTTCTATCTTTCCCGAGGAGAATATTATGACGCGGTCGATTTCGATGACAGTGTTTACAGGGCGTATGAAGGTTTGGCTTCAGGCCGTTCCAATCCGGAAGTGTTCGATCTCGTACTAATCGACGAATACCAAGACTTCAATGCTCTAGAGGCAGGCGTGATTGATGCATTGGGGGTTGGCAACCCGATTCTAATTGCTGGGGACGATGATCAGGCTCTCTACAGCCAACTCCGTGACTCAAGCTGGGATCATATTCGTCTTCTTTGTAGGAACGGGGCGTTTCAAGTGTTCGATCTTCCATTTTGCCTTCGTTGTCCAAAGGTAGTTGTTGAGGCTGTTTCCGATATCATCCAATTTGCTCGTAGATTAAAGAAAATGGAGGGGCGTATTGACAAGCCATATAGGCACTTCCCTCTAGCAAAGGGAAAGGATAGCACTAAATATCCGAAGATCATGAACGTATTCACCACAGTTCAACGGAAAGCTGTTAACTATATGGGGCGCTATATTTCCCAACAAATCGATCGTATTCCTCAGGATGAGATAGACGAAGCGTCATCTGCGGGTTTTCCAGTTGCGTTGGTTATTGCGGCTGATCCTTACCGAGGGATGATCAAAACCTTTCTTGAGGACGAAGGTCATTCTGTCAATGCGAGTTCAGATGGAGAGGGTCGAACCTGGCGTGATATGGGGATAGCGATCTTAAAGGAGCAGCCAGATTCAAACCTGGGGTGGCGTATCGTGCTACATGAAGACCATCCGCCATTCTTACGCGACCTGATAATTCGTGTGGAGGCCAGTAAAGAGCCACTAGCAGATGTTGTACCCGATGAGTATCGAGCTGCAATCCTATCCGAAGCTGAAGTATATTGCCCGCAACCCTCCCCTAACATCCGGAAACCGGCTTCACCGCCTGCTACGAAAGTGTCTGCCATGGTTACATCTTTTGAGGGGGCCAAGGGCCTATCGGCGCAACATGTCTTTATTGCTGGCCTTCATGATGGAGAATTGCCCCGGGATCCAGCAGCGGTGAAGGACCTGGAAATCTGCAAGCTGATTGTAGGCCTTACTCGCACACGGAAGCTTTGCACCCTTATCCATACGGGTAACTTTGTCGGAACCCGAAAGACCCCTTCCTCGCTCATGTCTTGGATTAAGCCTGATAGATATTGCTATCAGAGAGTTGACAAAGCGTACTGGCAATCCACATAAGGTTGGATCCTTTGAGTGCGTTCTATCGGGTTGACAAGAAGAGCATGTTTTGCGTTAATATAACAAGGAACATGTTAAATGATTAAGGATACAAGGTGAACCACGATCCGTCTGAGCTAAAAGAAATCGGAAGGCGTATTAAGACCGCACGTGGTGTACGGACACAGAGTTGGTTGGCCGAAAGGGTGAAGACTAGAACATCAGCGATTTCCAATATAGAAAAAGGTGTTCGTCCAGTCCCGACGGCTAAGATTTTACTCTTTGCCAGAGTCCTTGAGGTGGAGCCTTCGACAATAACGCCATCTGCCTCGTATTCGACAAAGCAGAGTCTCGCAGAACTTAGTGATATGGGTTTTGCATTGCGGGACCTTAAGGTTTTGCCAGAGGAAGCCAAAAAGCAGCTCGTTGAATATTACAATGAACTTAAACTGAAATATCAAAGCGGCAAGACTATGGTTCAAAAGGATCCGTCTGATATTGCTGCAGAATTATTGCGGAGTTGCGGGATAGTTCGTCCGCCAGTAGATTTAGCTCGCATATTGACAAAGCATGGGATTGAGGCAAAGGCAAGTTCAACAATTGCATCTGATGGATGGATTGTCTACTCGAAAGCTAATGGTTGGGCTGGAATAAAATACCGCGAGGGGATGAGCCCAGGAAGAATCAGATTCACGATTGCTCATGAGCTTGGACACTTCTTCTTAAGAGGCGAGGAAGACGTTGAAGTTAGCTGTACCTTAGATGGAAGGGAAGTGAACCGAGAACACGAAAGGCAGGCGGATCTATTCGCATCGAATCTGCTCATGCCAAAAGATTGGGTTTGCAAGGAAAACTGTGGAGTCCTTCAAGGCATCTCAGATATATTAAAAATAAGCAACAAGTTCGAGGTTTCCCAAACAGCAGCTGCGATTAGGCTTGTACAATTGACCAAACAAGCTTGCGCCGTTATCTACTCGGTGGATGGTAAAGTTCAGTGGGCGAGATCTTCTCCCGCTCTATACACACGAGTTAAGCGTGAAATGGGTCTTCCAAAGACCTCCCAGGCTGCAAGAGTTCTGAGTGGTGGCCGAGCAAAAGCTCCTCAGAAAACAGATTCCGGGAAATGGTTCGAAAATAAGGTAACTGGGGATTTCCTTGAGCATTCAGCGTCATTGTATGCCGGAACAGTTCTGACACTAGTATGGACGAGGTAGTTGGATATCCTGTAGATATAACATAGTGCTTGACAAGTTAACGGGAAACGTGTTAATATCTTCCTCAGTGGGAGGCTGATGTAGGCCTTCTATCAAAAAAGCCGGCAAGGCCGGGAATTTAAAGCTGAGGAGATTTAGATGCCAAACGAGAATCAGAAACCAGAGCAAGACAAAAAGAACACTATTATCGTCAATGGAAGGCCCAAGCATGTTACGCAGGAGGTCCTTTCATTTGATGAAATCGTCCAGCTAGCATTTCCAGGTGCGGTGGGAAATGACACGACGGTTTACACGATTACCTTCAGTAAGGGGCATGATCCGAAGAAGGAAGGGACTCTTGTTGCCGGTGAAACTGTTTCCATAAAATCTGGGATGGTATTCAATGTCACAGCAACCGATAAGTCGTAGCCCTGACCTCAAGAGGTTGCGTGATGATGGGTTCGAAGTCGAAATCAGTTCAGGATATCTGCTGATTCACGGTGTTCCGTACGTGGCTGCGCGGGGTGACGGAAGAGAGATTATCGAGGTAAAAACGGCAACCCTTGCTTCGGAACTTACTTTGTCTGGTGATGTAACCACTAGGCCTGGTACCCATGTTGCCTTGTGGACTGGGGATCAACCTTGCAATAGGAATGGGACCGAGATCATTCAGATCAAGCACTCAATTTCAGATGCGAAGCTTGGCGAGGGATTAGTTGCGAAACACTCGTTTTCAAACAAACCAAACGGGGGATATGGTGACTATTACCAGAAGATGACCGTATATATAGATATCATCTCGCACCCTGCGCAATCTATTGACCCCAAGGTGACGGCACGGACATTCAGGGTGGTGGAATCCAATGAGGAAGAATCCGTATACAAATATCTCGATACCGCTTCAAGTAGAGCCGAGATTGGCGCAATGTCGGAAAAGCTTGGCGGAACGCGTATCGGAATCGTTGGGTTGGGAGGTACAGGCTCTTATGTGCTAGACCTCATCGCAAAGACGCCCGTAAAAGAAATACATTTATACGATGGCGACAAATTCTTGCAGCACAACGCCTTCAGAGCACCGGGCGCTTCGTCTATCGAGAAATTGAGGGAGAGTCCGCAGAAGGTTAACTATTTCAGAGACATATATTTACAGATGCGGAAGAACGTCATAGCCCACGACGGATTTCTCAGCCCAGCAAATATCGGATTGCTGGACGATCTCGATTTCGCATTCCTTTGTCTCGAAGGAGGGGATGCAAAGAAGCCTATCATTGAGCGCTTGGAGCAACGCGGGATACCCTTTATTGATGTTGGGATGGGTATCGAGATTGTTGAGGAGAGTAAGCAGCTAATCGGAATTGTGCGTGTTACCACATGCACAAATCAGAAGCGAGACCATGTGGGAAACAGGATATCCCTGGGAGAATCTTATGGTCAGGGTATCTACGGCCGCAACATTCAGATCGCCGATTTAAACGCACTTAATGCTGCCCTGGCAGTAATCAAATGGAAAAAGTTGCGTGGCTTTTACCAGGATATTGCATCAGAACACCACAGTACGTTTTCCATAAACACCAATGTGCTAACGAATGAGGAGATAGTTGATGGCTGCTAGCCTAGTGTTGCAACATGAGTTCGTCGAGCACATTCCGGAAGTGCTTCATAATGGATTTCTTTATGTCTCAATTCGGTATGCCACGGCCGCCCATAAATGCTGCTGTGGATGTGGGAATGAAGTCATTACGCCACTTTCACCTACTGATTGGAAGTTAGTATTCGACGGAAAAACGGTTTCGCTGTATCCATCGATCGGGAATTGGGCCTTATCTTGCAAATCACACTACTGGATCGATAAGAACCGCGTCAGGTGGGCAAAGAAATGGACTGATTCAGAAATCGAGAAGAACAGACAATTCGATCGGTTACTAAAGGGGCAGTACTATCGCAATGCAAAATAGTTTCTGTGGAATATCGTTTACGGTTAATCTGCTTAGATTTGTAGCGGTGGTAAAATCAGATTGATATGAAACATTTCCTTTCTAGATCATCCGTGGCCGAAGGAGGAGAGGATCCATTTATTGGTAATCCCTATATAAGTTGCCTGGCAACCAGCCCTTCCTTACCCGATCTGTTTAGGATAATGCAATGGTTTTAACGGTGACGGCATCGGATATCGTTAGCCTTTACCGTCCGTCCAAGTGTGACCTCAGGATATACCTCAAAGAGAAAGGATTCCCGAAAGATGAGGAAAGCCCATTCGAGGCGGTATTACGGAAACTGGGCCAACGACACGAAGAGAGACACCTTGGCACGATAGGGCCGCACGATAATCTTGGAGTCGGCAATCCTGACGACCGGGTTGCCCGGACTGTCGAACATGTCCGAAGGGGTGTCCCCGCTATTTACCACGGGCTTTTCCGGGCCAATATGCTGATAGGGGATGAGGAGGTATTAGTTATCGGAGAACCTGATTTCATGGTGAGGTCTGGCGATGGTTACATAATCCGCGATGCAAAGATATCGAGAAGGATCACTCAGGCAGACCATCCAGAGATATTCTTCCAACTCCAATTGTATTCATGGTTGTACCGGCAGATTTTCGGGAAGCAACCGATTGGTTTGGAAGTTTTTAGTGGTAAGGAGATCATTGAGAGAGTTCCCATCGAGGAAGATCAGGTGCTGAGTATAGTTGAGGAAATTATCTGCCTCAAGAAGGCCAGTAGCGATCCATATTCTCCGGTGGGGTGGTCTAAATGTGCCGGGTGCGTGTACCGCGGTACATGTTGGCCAAAAGCGGAAAAATCCCATGATGTTTCACTCGTTCCTAAGTTAGATCAGGGTTTAGCGCGTGAGCTAAGGACCAAGGGAATAAATACAATCTCCGGGCTGGTGGAGCGATATTCGGAGGAGACTTTGGCTGAATTGCAAAGGCCATGGGGAAGAAAGACACAGAAAGTTGGCAAGTTGGCTATTCCGATTATTAGGTCTGCCCGAGCATTGAAGGCCGGCAAGGCTATTCAAATCCAGAAACCGATCGTGACCGTTTCCGAAAACTACGCCATGTTTGATCTTGAGGGGATGCCTCCATATTTAGACGAATTGGACAAGATTTATCTTTGGGGTCTTCGAGTATACGGAAAGAAGCCAGGTCCATTCTTGGCGGCCACCAGTGGATTTGGACCAGATGGGGATAAAGCGGTGTGGGAGATATTCTTGATCAACGCAACGCGAGTATTCGACGAATATGGAGATATCCCATTCATACATTGGCATACATATGAAAAGACGCATGTTACTACGTACCGTGATAGGTGGGGCGATCCTGACGGGGTGGCTGAACGCGTACTCAAGAACATGATAGATCTGCTGAGAGTAACCCAGGAGTCAATAGCCTTACCGTTGCCAAGCTATAGTTTGAAGGTCGTCGAGAAATACTATGGGTACGAACGCAAGCTTCCCGAGGCCAACGGAAGCTGGGCTATGGCCAAATACATAGAGGCTACCGAAACCGAAGATGAAGCTGAGCGCAAGCGGGTTATGGATACGATCAAGGCATATAACGAGGAGGATCTTGAAGCAATGTGGGAGGTCATGAAAAAGATTGTTCCTCTAAATTAAAAAAAACGCGTGAAATTGTTTGACAACGGCGTATTTATCCGACACGAAATGCAACCACAGTGTCCCTTGTCTTTCTGATGAACATGGCAAAACATGAAAAGCACGGGTTTGGCAGAGTGATAGGTTGTGGAGAAATTCGGGTTTCAGGGCATTTCAAGGCGTAACAAGGCTTTTACAGGATTAACTAGGTTAGATGCAGATTAGAGCCTGGGTTTTACAGGGTTAGAGTAGAGATTTTCAGAAGAAACCGAAATATTTTGACCACACGCTGACAAAGCAGGATTTCTATCTATTGCGGTGTAGCCTTCAAGGGGAGTATTCATAGAGGTGTGGGAAAATAAGAACCCACAAAGGAGTAAATATGACAAAACCTAGCAGAGATGGTAAACACTGGACACCGACGGAGGTTACAAATCTCCGGAATCTGGCAAATCAAAATACCCCGACTCGTGTTATTGGGCTGAAAATAGGTAGGACGGAAGACTCAGTGAGGTCGGCAGCTTCAAAACAGAACATTTCACTGAAACCGACGAATCAGTCCCCCTACAACAGGCAGAAATAGGGTCAACAAGCCTGGAAGAGGTTGACATGGGGTGATACCGTGTGTTATGGTAGTGTCGTTATGCATGACACTATATGGCAGTTCATAGGCGCTCTCCATGAGTAGGAAAGAGCTTATTAGCCCTGAGCAAGTCGCCAAGGAAATCCAGAAATGGATGATGGCGAACGGTGTTCCTCCCACTCTGGGTGATCTTCAGAATGCTCTAAGGAAGATTTGTTTTGTGTCTACTCGCACCCTTATTCGATATCTGGATAAGCTTGAGGAAATCGGAGTGATAAAACAGTTGGCTGGACCTCGAGGACTTATGCTTAATGCAGGTCTATCTGTCGGAGAGGAGACGATAGCGGTTCCTTTCTATGGAGGTGCTCCGGCTGGTACTCCAAAGTTGGCCGAAGAGAGTGCACATTCATGGGTTCATCTTCCCAAGGAATACCTGCGGCCACTTTCATCGCGCTTTTACTTAATACGTGTGGATGGCGATAGCATGAACTTAGCCAAAGTGGGTGGTGCATTTCTCAAGAATGGCGATCTTGTCCTTGTTCGTCATCAGGTTGTTGCTGAGCACCGCGAAGTAGTAGCGGCATTAGTTGATGGCAAAGTGATGATTAAGCGACTCATAAAGAAAGACGGATATTCCGTTCTAATGCCGGATTCTTCTAATAAAACACATTCACCCATAATTATTGGGGATACGGGTGCAATTCAGGGTGTTGTTGTCCGTGTGTTCAAGAAAGGCGGGGATTTGTTGAATGGATAAACGCCCAATATTCCTTTTTGGCTTTGTCGGAGATTCCTTTCACGGATTCTCTAGCAAGAGTGCCCGGCTATCGAGTAGGTCTGCGTGTGGACGGAAAGGTAGTATTTTGACGAAGGACATTGAGTCTGTAGCCAATTCGGGTTGGATCGTTTCGAGAATTCACAAGGGGTTTGCACGCGGACTCTAGTTGGAGGTTAGTGGTATGAGTTACACGGAAGATGCAGTTCAGGCGGTGTGGAATAAAGGGAAGATAATCAGTGGATATAGCTCCACGGATTTTCGCCAGGATGAATGCATGGCCTGGATGAAAAGGGATGCATATGGTGACAGGTCATCAACATTGGGGTGGGAAATTGACCACATAAAACCAGTGTCGTTAGGTGGAACGGATAGCATCTCTAATTTGCGCCCACTTCAGTGGGAAAACAACGCTGATCGGCAGAACGGTCCGCTTGTTTGTTCAGTTAGGTCGGAAGGAAATCGGAACATCCGTCTTCGCGATAGCCTTGCGAAGGCGCTTGCGGGCATTGCGAATCGGCCCCGTTACTAAGGAGGCACAAAGATGGCGCGTTGCATAAGAAAACAGAATCTAGAAGTTCACCATATCCGTCGGGATGGCGGAAACGATATTTCAAACGCAAGGGTCCTATGTCAGCCTTGTCATGAGGCGACAGGGAGCTTTGGAACCCCCGGTACTAGCCCTGCGGAATTTAGCCAGGACACCAAGGACAGGGCACTAAGGAATTCCGGATATCAGTGTGAATGCACGAGTTCAGCGGGTTGTCACTAATGCAGATCGATGGGGCACCTCAGCGGAGCATTTCGTCTGGGGTGCCCTTGGTGTCAGATAATTCCTCAGATATGGGACAATCATCGGACGCGGTAAAGGAGGATGCACTCAAGATATTGGAAAGGGATATTTCTGATTCAATTCGGAGCATAGAAGGAGAACACCTAAAATCTTCTCTCGTAATCGGTTTCAGTGGATTAGTATTGGGTGTTTTGAACGCAGTCAAAGGAGGATATTCGCAGACAACTTCCAATATTAAATTGGCACTAATATTTCTTCTCGTTAGTATAGGAGTCACCATATGGAATCTCTCAGCGAAACCTTTGGCCATTCATACTGACATAAGTCCAATATTTGGTTCGTCACCCGTTAAATTATGGGGACAATATCTCAATGCGAAACACACGCGCTACCAAGATATATATTCTGAAGCGGAGCGAATCAGAAAGGGAAAGGCAATGCTGAATCGTACAGCATATCTCTTCTTCTTCGGCGCAATGCTTGCTTGCAGCATGACGTATTTCTAGTAAAGGAAAAGGAGGCGACAAATGGATGGAAATGGAAACGATAATACTGAAGGGGATGCCGGCGGACAAGCTCCAGAAAGAATCGAGACACCTGCCCCATCGGATAAGCCGACCACTGAGCCCTTGCTTCCGCGAGTTACCGAAAAGTCAGATACGGGTGGAGATGTAAGGAAGTACTGACTTCTTTCGCAGCTAATTCCAATGCTCCCTCGACTCTGTGCCCCCTGACTCTACAGGGGCACAGGAGGCGAACAGGGGAGCCTCAGAAAATACTTTGCCCAGCGTATGGCGAAGGGCCGCTTTTCGGGGTATGCAGGCCTTAATATCCGTATAATCTATAGGCATGGCAGATAATTCGGCAATCGAATGGACGGACGCAACCTGGAATCCGGTTACGGGGTGCACCAAGATAAGCCTAGGGTGCCAAAACTGCTATGCCGAAAGGATGGCGAGGCGTCTTCAGGCAATGGGAACCCACCGTTATAGGAACGGATTTAATCTGACTTTGCACGAGGACCTGCTGGAGGTACCCCTGAGCTGGAAGCGAGGAAGGCGTATTTTCGTTAATAGCATGAGCGATTTGTTCCATCCCAAGGTTCCCACCGATTTTATAATTAAGATGTTCGCTGTGATGGAGCGAGCCAAACAGCACACTTTTCAGATATTGACGAAAAGGGCAGAAAGGCTTAGGGGAATCGCGCCTTTGGTCAAGTGGGCTCCGAATATTTGGATGGGTGTAACCATTGAATCGCCAGAATATTGGCATCGTGCAGTTATTCTGAAAAAGGTTCCGGCGGCTGTTCGATTTCTATCTGTCGAGCCCTTGTTGGCACCCTTGGGTAAAAGGAGTTTTTCAGGAATATCCTGGGTTATTGTGGGTGGAGAAAGTGGCCCTAGGTCTCGCCCTATTCAGGCTGAATGGGTCCGCAGTATCCGGAATCAATGCAATGAACAGAATGTGGACTTCTTCTTTAAGCAGTGGGGGGGAGTTAATAAAAAGGCAGCAGGCAGAATTCTTGACAGGCGAGCATGGAATGAAATGCCGGCTAGATTAGAATATCTTTCTCCAATCGGTGCCAGTTAGAAAGGAGTGATGGTGGTATCGTCCAAACACGTGCTTGGTGGGTAGACTAATTACATGATGAAGGACAGATCATTTTTTCAAGAGAAACGACATTGGTCGAAGATAAAAGATCAAGTTCTCAGTTCGTATATGCCCGCATATTTATCGAAAGTAAATAAATTAGGCAAGCCTATAATATTAGTGGATGCATTTGCAGGTCCCGGTAAATATGGAGATGGTGAGCGCGGTTCTCCGCATATTATTTGTGAGGCGGCTGAAAAACTTGTTCCTGGAAAATATATTGCAATATTTGTAAACAGTAAACAAGAACATCACGATCGCCTATCTGCGGACATGGATTCATTAATAAAGCAGGGGCGAGTAATAACAATCCTCGGAAAGGCTGAGGATCTTCTGGGGAAGTTGAGAAGCATATTGAATGATCAGACTCTATTTATCTATTTAGATCCTTTCGGTCTTAGGGGTTGCGAATTCAAAATGATAGAGCCGTTTCTTAAGCGTGATAAACGCTTTAGCACGGAAATAGTCATAAACCTAAGCGTTCCAATTATGCATAGATTGGCCGCCAGAAATGCTATTTCTGAAAAGGCGGGAATTACAGATCGGGTCAAGGTGTTTCACGAAACGTTATCTCGTGTACTGGGAGGAGACTATTGGAAGGAAATCATGTGGGAAGAGGGTTCAAGTCCCGATGAAAGAGCAGAAACGGTATTAGCTAATTATCGGAAAGTCCTGCATAATTGCGGCGCAGAATATTCAGGATCCTGTCCAGTTAAAGAAAAAACAGGTTCAAGAATAAAATACTACATAACCTTTTGTTCCAGGCATCCGGATGCATTATTACTAATGAATGATGCGATGTGCGCTGCTTATCATCAGCGGACACATGAGGCAGAAACACAAGGAACTTTATTCGAGGGATCAGATTGGAGAGGTCAACATAATATCAATGAATTGGAAGATATTGTTTGTCGTGAAGTGGAAACGAAACCTGGACGGAGCAGATTGGAGATATGGCGTGCGATAGTTCAGGGTCATTTTATGAGGTACCTCAAATCAGAGTATCGATTAAAAGTAGATGAATTATGCAGTAAGGGGATATTGAAATTCGAGGATGTTAAGGGAACAGGCCGATTAAATGATGGTGCGCCATTACTCCCCGGTGATAAAAAGTAATATGCCTCGTTTTGTTACTTGGATGTGCTCAATATGTTCCCAGGCTCCCACGACTCTGTGCCCCCTGACCTGACAGGGGCAAAGAGGCGAACAGGGGAGCCCCAGAATACATTTATGCGTGTTCTGAGCGGCTAATATAGAATATAAGTCCAATGGATAAGCTTAAGAAATCTTCGACTCCGTCATCGGACCTGACCTTCCTCACCAATGAGGCAGGGAGAAGTTTGCGTGATCGTTTCGGAGCCCTACTGGGTGAAGATACCCGTTTCTTCGATTGCCTTGTAGGATATTTCTTCATCAGTGGTTTTTATAGGCTCTATCCATCGTTAGAGCGTGTTGAGAAGATCCGGATTCTTGTTGGCCTTCAGATAGACCGAAAAGCTTATGACCTGATCCAGGAAGCCAAGGAAAGAGGCGAATTGGACCTGAAATCCCATGCATCTACCAAGGAGCAGGTTTCTGGACTTGTCCTTGAAGAGCTTGATAAATCCCTTGATAGTGAGGAAATAGAAAATGGGGTAAACAAGTTCGTTGAATGGCTTCGTTCGGGAAAACTTGAGATTAGGGCCCATCCTTCCGAGAATTTGCATGCCAAAGTTTACATCATGACCTTTTCGGAAGGAGACAGGGATAAAGGACGAGTAATCACAGGCTCCAGCAACCTGTCTCAATCCGGGCTTCAAGATAACCTGGAATTCAATGTTGAATTGAAGAACAGTTCTGATTACGAATTTGCAATCGATAAGTTTAATGAGTTATGGGCCGTGGCAGTAGATGTATCTAAGCCATATCAAGAAACCGTGTTGAATAAATCGCCATATGCCCAGTTCACGCCGTACGAGTTATATCTCAAATTCCTGTATGAGTATTTTAAGGATGAGCTTAACCGCCCATTGGAACTTGAAGGCATATATGTTCCTCCCGGTTTCAAGAAGCTCAAGTATCAGGAGGAAGCTGTTCTTACTGCGGGAAAAGTGCTCGAAGAATATGGGGGAGTATTTCTATCGGATGTTGTCGGACTTGGAAAGACGTATATGGCCGCTCTCTTGGCGCAGCAGCTTGATGGGCGTTCCTTGGTGATTGCACCTCCGCATTTACTCAATCGCGATAGGAGGGGATCGTGGCCCAATGTATTCGGCGACTTTCAGGTTCGCCAGACCGACTTTGAATCGATAGGAAAGCTTGATGACCTATTATCCAGGGATCTTTCCAGATATAAGAATGTGTTCATTGACGAATCGCACCGTTTCCGTACAGAGACGACTGCGACCTACGAGTCATTGGCCCAGATATGCCGTGGCAAGCGCGTCATACTTGTTTCTGCGACACCACTTAACAATTCCCCCCGCGACATTCTTAGCCAGGTAAAGCTATTCCAGAATGGGAAGAATAGCACCATACCTAATCTCCGGAAT